>Ga0136644_10002318_pt1 | contig 14595 bp, 12 predicted proteins | sample C_130820_EF_Meta_FD_94780 | JGI IMG/M metagenome (GOLD analysis project Ga0136644, IMG submission 94780) | Freshwater microbial communities from Lake Croche, Canada to study carbon cycling - C_130820_EF_MetaG (v2) (version 2) | ecosystem: Environmental > Aquatic > Freshwater > Lake | place... | reverse complement strand
GTTCGACATTAAGAAGATGTTGATCGCAAGCAAAGTGATCAGTAACGGGCTCTCCTCAAAAATTGAGAGAAACCGATATGCCTCTGGCCAAAAAGATTCGTACAACTTCAAAAAGATAAGCTGAAACAAAATCAGGTTAGCTGCGAAACTAAAGAAATTAGTAAATACGCCTTTGCGATCACGCCATAAAAAATAATTTAGACGCCAATCGTGTGTCCAACCGTGAGTGACATAGCCTTGAAAAACGATCCCAACGATCCAGCGAGACTTCTGCCGAACTGCAGTTCCTATCTGATTTGGAAAAAATTCTCGTACGCAGATGACATTAGACTCTCTAAAATTTTGTCCAAATATTCGCGTTTTCTGCCAGACACTTTTTGTCTGTTCGGGTGCGGGAAATCTAACAAAAACCTCCTTCAGTCCGTGTTCCTTTAAGCGAAAACCAATGTCGTAATCCTCAGTCAAGCTCTGCGTGTCGAAGGCAATGCCGTGACCATCCACAAGCAATGTTTCAATGGAACGACGGCTAAAACAAGTGCCAACCCCCGCACTTGGGACCTGACCCACCACCACCTCTCTGATTGGAACATCCTTGGCGTGCAGCTCGGCAAACTCATCGATATAGTGCATCCCAACAAAGTCATACCATTTCCTTTCGAAGGGATATACAGGCACCTGTATCAAGTCTTTGCGATCGACAAGATAATTAAAAAGTCTGAGCTCCATGGGCGACACGACATCTTCTGCATCATGAAGGATAAATCCGGCAAATTTTAAATTGGCTCTCTTTTCGAATTGAGTAATGGCATCAAGCACATTGTTGAGGCAGTCCGCTTTGCTCGTGGGGCCCGGTCTTGCGCAAACAACCTTGTGCACGTTAGGAAATAAGACACACACCTCATCTACATCACGCTGTGTATCAGGATCGTTTGGATAGGTCCCGACAAAAATATGGTAATTTTCGTAATCTAGCGTGCGCGCAGCCGCGTCAGCCATTGACCCAATGACTCCTGTTTCGTGCCAAGCGGGAATCATGATTGCCAATGGTTTTTCTTCGAGGGAAAGAAGCCGTTCTTGTCCTGCGTGTGGGTGGCTTTTATTGGCGGTGAATCGACGCCACAGCCACCGAACCCAATAGATTAAATCGATGAGCAGATCATCCAATCCACTGAACGTAATAAAAATCGCCACAAAGATGACAACATACTTTAGGCCGTACAAATACAGAGAAAGATAATCAACCCAAGGCATGATGTCCCACTGGTTGAGCTTTAATCAAGCTCAACGTTTGAAATCTACCAACTATTCTTATCTTTTTTGTTTCCTGACACATCGCGGAATCATCATGTACAACTAAATCACTGGCGTTTGTCTCATCGGTTAAGAAGATGCTGACGCCAATGATTGCACTCATCATGACATCTACCCCATCAATCATTAAGGATGAATAAATAAGCATGACTCTTTTCGTATTTGGATTTACTCGTGAATCCATGAAATTTAGCTTTTCTTTTTCTGAGTATTACTTGGTCACGAACGTACAAGTACCCGACTCACGTTGTCGACCAAGAGGTATTTTTCTTTAGCAGAAGCCAGCCAAACCAAGGTTAGGTAAAGTAGGCGCTCCGATAAGAAAAGATTCGGCCCTCAGCGCAGCGACTACGAAGTACGCAAGCACGTGTTCAACGATGTAATGAATTCGACAAGAGAACTCGCGAAAATGGCCCGTCTTCAAGACACGGGTCAGCAGGGTCGGGCAGATGAGACCTGCTCTATTTCGCTAGAGAGGACGACTGTTATACAGAAGTGAAGAATCAAGTGCCGTAACAGTAAACAGCCTTTAGATGACCATACACTAACCCTCTCTTGAGGTAAAAGATATACCTAATTTAAGGGGGGTGTACGTGCTCAGTTACATCCCATGTGGCGTCGAAACATTTCGGGGTAATGCTCGGCGAGGATATTCTTGCAAGGGTCTTCGGCGTAGCCGCAAAGAATGTTGTAACGCGTGATCCGCTCTGGCTCGACGAACTGCACCGTTTTGAAGTGTTGGGAAAGATGAATAAAGCGAAGTTCTGTTCTCGCTGGCTTAAGCTCAGCTAGCTTTCACAGTTGCGGAACGGTGCAATAATGCCGTCAGCAACAGGAACCCACCGAAGCGGTCAACCTCAACCCGAGGTTTACGCCGTAGGAATCCCAGTTCTTTAGGGCAGGGAGGAAGTCAACCCGGATCATTGTCATGTTTTCTTATTATGGGGATTATGTGAAAACTCTCCTTTTATTTATTCAATGCCTAATCGTACTCTTTGCCTTTTCAAATTCGTATGGCCAAGCTCAATCAGTACAAAATCCAATACACGACAGAGCTGCAACAGTGCTTGGTCAGCATGCGATTTTTGAAGACGTTTCGTTGTGGTACTTAGACACAAAAGTCAATTCGGATCAAGACGTCTTGGTTCTATTACATTCAAACTCAGGAACCTCTGAATTGTGGACACCTCAGATAAAAGCGTTTAGCCAAGCTGGGTACCGGGTAATTGCTTTTGACAGAAAAGGGTGGGGCAAGAGTCAAGCATTGTCCCCAAAGGATAACGGTACCGGTAGTATCGCAAACGACTTAGATCGTTTAATGACATATCTGAACATCAAACGCTTTCACTTGCTTGGTATAGCGGGGGGGGGATTTGCCGCTTTAGACTATGCATCAGATCATGGTCAAAATTTGAAAAGTTTGATTATTGCCGCTAGCAGTGCGAAATTGTCTGATGAACCGATGAAACAAATGGCTGATCGAATAGAAATTCCTGGTATCCGAAAAATACCTACTTTTTATCGTGAATTAAGTGCCTCTTTTCGAGCAACAAACGAAGTCGGCACGAAAGCTTGGATTGCTATCGAGGAGCGGTCGGCACAGCCAGGTGCAATTGAGCAACAGCTGAATACACCAAATACTTTGTCGAAAATTTCCAAGATTCAAACGCCTACTTTTGTCATTGCTGGCGGGGCCGATCTGCTAGCACCACCATCTATGGTACGTCTGTGGGCGAGCAGATTACCCGACTATAAGTGGGCTTTGATGCCAGAAGCAGGGCACGCTCTGTCATGGGAGTTTCCAGAAATGTTCAATCAACTTGTGTTGGATTTTTTGAAAACACATTAGAAGCGATTTATAGGGCTGTTAAGACGGACGCCAGCATGTCAGTGGTTCGATTCCGCCCCGGGCCACCATCTGAAACTAAAAAAACCCCTGCGGTTTTTAAGCACTAGTAATTTTTTTATATTTTTATTTGCCGCTTCGTACACTGCTCGGGCTTTGGGACGCAGCCCCCTGAGATATCCAAATAGCTCTGTCGGTGAATCCAGTCTTCATGAACGTGTCCTTTGGGCTTTCCCACACATTAGGTACGATTAGCCGTCAGAGTTGTTGACTTGCAAAGTAACGTCTTGTGTTTACGAGGTCACGGCTTGAAGTAATTACTTTCAGCTTGATTCGAACAAGTACTCGAGTTGTGAAAAGTTGATGTACCGAACGAGTCGCAGAGCTGAAGTGTGTCTCGAACTTGCGGATTATCCAAAAAAACAAACTAGCCTCGAAAGCTTGCCCTTGTATCCGCACGACCTTACGTTTTCGTACATTGATCTGATTAGCTTGCGTTGTGGTGAAGATAAAACGGGTTGCCCAACGCAGGCTCAGGGCGTTCCGTTTATCAGTGACTCACATCACTTAAATGCCACCTTTATTGCGGCACTTTTAAACGATATTCAGGCAATGCAGCCAACAAAGTTAGTCGACCTAGGCTTACAAAAATTCTTGACACATCAGGCCAAACCCTGAGGGTATGGCGCTGTGATATGCAATGCATGTTAAAAAATTACTACTCTTTAAGGCGCACGCTAAAAAAAACTGAAATTACGTAAAAAAATAATTTCGGTAATGAGTTTGAAATTTTTGAGAGCTAACGTGTCGAGTCTTCTTATACACACGAGAGGTCTCAATCATGACGCAGGCAGCCCAGAAGCACGATCCGCGAGCGTACTCTCAGAGCGGTCATAACGACTCCGCTAAGCCCAAGTTCGATCAAAAACCGAACCCAATGGTGAAGTACCTTTTTATTAGTATTTTGATAGCTGGCTTGGTTTACACAGGGTACAGTTTATTTGCGGCAGTCAATGATACGCAACAGTCGACTACAAACTGGATTGTATTTATTCTGCTCGGCATTGCCCTATTGATCGCCTTAGGTTTTGAGTTTGTCAATGGCTTCCACGATACGGCCAACGCTGTGGCAACTGTAATCTATACGCATTCCTTGCCGCCTAATGTCGCTGTAGTCTGGTCAGGCTTCTTTAATTTTTTGGGTGTGTTGACCTCAAGCGGACTCGTGGCTTTCGGGATCATCTCACTGCTTCCAGTTGAACTGATTCTACAAGTAGGCTCTTCAGCCGGTTTTGCGATGGTGTTTGCCCTCTTAATTGCAGCAATAATCTGGAACCTCGGTACGTGGTGGCTCGGTCTGCCGGCATCGTCCTCGCACACGCTGATCGGCTCGATCATCGGTGTCGGTATTGCCAACGCACTAATGAATGGTCGGGATGGCACCAGCGGTGTGGATTGGGGACAGGCGACAAACATTGGTTACGCCTTGCTCTTGTCGCCGATATTTGGCTTTATGGCTGCTGGTGGTTTGTTACTGGCGATGCGTGCTTTCGTTAAGAACCAGGCACTATATGCCGAGCCAAAAGGCAATGAGCCGCCACCATGGTGGATCCGCATGTTGTTGGTCTTGACCTGTACGGGTGTATCTTTTGCGCATGGTTCAAACGACGGTCAAAAAGGCATGGGTTTGATTATGCTGATTTTGGTGGGTACCGTACCAACCGCCTACGCCTTGAATCGTGCCATGCCGGCCACCGAAGTGGCAAGTTACGCAGCGTTAGCACAAGTGACGCAAGCTGCACTGGTTAAAGTAGCACCGAACGCGGCGCCGGCCGACCCAAGACAGGCCCTCTCGACTTACGTGCGTACACGTGAGTTCAATGCAGAGGTGTATCCGTCTCTGGCAGCCACCATTGGTGAAATCAGCGAACAAGTAAAAGCCAGTGGTTCTTTTGCAGGTGTACCGACTGACAAGGTCAGCAATGTACGCAATGATATGTACTTGACTTCAGAGACGATTCGTTTGCTTGATAAGAGCAAGCCAGCAGGCTCGAAGCTCGACACTGACACCACTAACAGCCTGAAAGAGTACAAGGCAAAGACCGATAGCGCGACAAAATTTATCCCGACTTGGGTAAAAGTGGCCGTCGCGATTGCCTTGGGTCTTGGGACAATGGTTGGATGGAAACGCATAGTCGTGACCGTTGGTGAAAAAATTGGTAAGACTCACCTGTCTTATGGTCAGGGTGCGTCGGCCGAAATGACTGCCATGATTACCATTGGTGCTGCTGATGTATTCGGGCTACCGGTGTCAACGACGCACGTCCTGTCCTCTGGTGTGGCGGGCACGATGGCGGCAAACGGTTCAGGCGTTCAGATGGGCACGATCCGCAACCTCTTGCTGGCTTGGGTGTTGACCTTGCCTTCGTCGATCATGTTGTCCGCTTTCCTGTATTGGGCGTTCTCACACGTGTTCTGAGCGCGCCCCTGAAACATCTCAAATGTCGTTTGCGGCGGTGAGTACTTTGCTTTGCACCGCCGCAAGCATTGAGTGGTTAGGTAATGATTTCAGCAAAAGCCGCCGACCTTGAGGCCTTGTACAGCCTGCGTTATTGACGCAACACGCTTGTTGATCATGATGGTCAATCCAGATCGTTACCGCGCATATCTGCATTGCGTCGCGCTCGGCGCGCCAAATCCAACATGACAGTGCCGATTGCGTCGGGGTTATCGATCGGCTCAGCTTGAGGCCCGCGATGCCAGCCTTCCATCGCTGCGAGAAAACCACCACCTAATTCAAACACGCGTGCGGTGACTTCGGCGCTTTCGGCGCTGGCTAACCAGGTTGCAGCGGCAGCGATCCAGCGAGGGTGTCGCTGCGCGATTTCTTCGGGCGAACGCTCGCGTAAGCTTTCTGTCATGCGGGTCTGTGCATGCGGGCTGATGGCATTGACTGTAATCCCATAGCGTTTTAATTCACGGGCGGTGATGATGGTAAACGCAGCGATTCCGGCTTTGGCGGCGCCGTAGTTGCTTTGCCCAATATTACCGAGCAAGCCCGAGAAGGATGTGGTGTTGATGAGGCGAGCGTTCACAGGTTCGCCGGTGAGCTTTTGTTGGGCTCTCCAGTACACCGCAGCGTGATGGCAAGGCGCGAAGGTTCCCTTTAAATGAACCTTGATCACAGCATCCCACTCGCTTTCTTCCATGTTCACAAGCATTCGGTCACGCAGAATACCTGCGTTGTTGATCACCACGTCGAGTTTGCCAAAGTGCTCGACCGTACTGTGGATCATGTGCTCGGCCTCTTTCCATTCAGAGACGTCGTCACAGTTTGCGATGGCGTCGCCACCGGCAGCTGTGATCTCGTCAACCACTTGTTGTGCGGCAGAGGTGTCTCGCCCTAATCCCTCTCTTGATACGCCCAGGTCATTGACCACCACTTTGGCTCCGTAGGCGGCCAGTTGTAGGGCGTACTCGCGCCCGATTCCACGTGCAGCACCGGTAACGATTGCAACGCGTCCTTCACATAAGCGGCTCATGAGTGGCTGGGCTCCTTGAAATAATGATCATAATGTTGAGTGTCATGACGTCCTTTTGCACCGACTTGAGTCGGGGTCATGGCGGCTTTGTCATATTGCCTCGGGGTGGTATCTAGGTACCTTGAGCGCTAGCTTAGAGCAAATTATCCTTTTTGGTTAAAAAAGAAAAACCACTGCCTACAGTCGTGATTTGAATGTTATAAAACTAGGTCTAGGCTCACAGCCGACCAGTTCAAATATTTGGTTTAAACCAAAAAGCTTCACAGGGACAACACAATGAGTATTAAAGGCAAGGCCTATATCGCCGGGATCTTTGAGCACCCGGCTCGCAAAATCACCAATATGTCGCTGGCACATTTGCACGCTGAATGCGCAAAGGGGGCACTTGAAGACGCGGGCCTCACCATTCACGATGTCGACGGCTACTACTGCTCAACCGATGCGCCTGGTAGCTTGGGTGGCATCAACATGATCGATTACATGGGGTTGACGGTTAAGCACTCTGACTCGACCAATACCGGGGGCTCGTCGTACTTATACTTAGTTGCCCACGCGGCCGAAGCGATCGCTGCGGGTAAGTGCAGCGTTGCTTTGATCACCTGCGCGGGCTTTGGTCGCCCAGGCACAATCGTGCGTGATCTGGATACTGCCATCCCAGATACCCCGTTTGAAATGCCCTATGGTCCTGTCACGGTTAATTTGTACGCGCTTGCTGCGATGCGGCATATGTATGAGTTTGGCACGACTAGCGAACAGCTGGCGTGGGTCAAGGTTTCGGCCTCGCACCATGCGCAACATAATCCAAATGCTTACTTAAAGAAAGTAGTCACTGTTGAAGACGTGGTGAACTCGCCTTTGATTGCAGACCCACTGCATCGCATGGATTGCTGTGTAGTGACCGACGGTGGCGGTGCAGTCATTGTGGTAAGCCCAGAGATTGCTAAAACCTTAAAGCGCCCAGCGGTGAAGTTGATTGGCGCTGGCGAATCACCCAAGGGTCAGATGGGGGGCAAGATTGACATCACATATACCGGCGCGGTGCGCTCAGGCCCGATCGCGTTTGCTGAAGCGGGCGTTAAGCCCAGCGACATCAAGTACGCCTCAATTTACGACAGCTTTACCATCACTGTAGTCATGACGCTTGAGGATCTTGGCTTTTGTAAAAAAGGCGAGGGTGGCAAGTTTGTCATGGACGGCAACCTGATTTCGGGCGTAGGCAAGCTGCCTTTCAATACCGACGGCGGTGGCATGTGTAACAACCATCCGGTCAACCGCGGTGGCATCACTAAAATCATTGAGGCCGTGCGCCAATTGCGCGGCGAAGCCCACCCCTTAGTGCAAGTCAAAAACTGCGACATCGCTTTGGCGCACGGAACCGGTGGCTCGCTGAGTACTCGTCACGGCAGTGCCACATTGATTATGGAAAGAGAGTAACGCCATGACTACACCCTATCAAGACAGAAAAATCCCTGCCCCAAAGTTGAACTATGGCGATGAGCCATATTTTGATGCGGCCACCCAAGGCAAGTTAATGCTGAAGTATTGCAACGACTGCACACAATATCATCACTATCCTCGTGCGTTATGCCCGTTTTGCTTTAGCAATAAAACAGAATTTAAAGAAGTGAAGGGCACTGGCACGGTTTACAGCTATAGCGTCACGCGCACCTCAGGTCCGGTGCCTTACGCCATTGCCTATGTCGCGCTTGATGAGGGCATCACGATGCTCACGAATATCGTCGATTGCGACTTGGATACGATTCGCTGTGGACAGAAGGTTAAAGTCACTTTCAAGCTTAGTGAGGATGGCCCTGCTATCCCCATGTTTAAACCGGCTTGAGCAAAAAGGATCAATCATGAGCGACGCGCTTTACACCTACTGGGTCGGGATGGATATTCCTGCCGACACGAGCGCTGCCGATGTGGCAGCGTTTAATGATTTTTACTCAAACGTACACAAGCCAGAAGTGTTGGCCGGTAACCCAGGCTTTTTGCGTGGGCGGCGCTACGAGCTTGCGCAAGACGACACGCGCGGCCCACGTGGCCCACGCTTTATTGCCGCTTACGATATTGAAAGCAAAGAGGCGGCACAGCTTTATATCAGTCGTAATGATGGGCCAGCGAGCGGGCGGCCTGTGTACAGCGACGGCCCTGCGGCCTGGCAGCAGCGCGATACCAAATGGCGTTTGATGTGGCAGCACGTGTTGAACAACCCCGCAGCAGCTCAAGTGTCTGCTTCGCCTTACATGTATCTGGTCGGGATGAACGAAGCTGCAGGATCGGGTGAGGCTGAGCTCGCGCAATTTAATGAGTTCTACAACACGATCCATGTGCCAGAGGTGTTAGCGGGCTATGGCTTTGTGAGCGGCGCGCGGTACAAAAATATGCGCACCTTTCTTCATCCAGAGCCCGGTGCACCAAATTTTTTGGCGATGTATGGGATCAAGGATGAAGCGGCGGCAACGTCTTTCATGAAAGATCGATTAAGCGCCGATCCTGGTGGTAATTCTTTCTCGGCGGGTCCACCGCCCTGGCAAAACCGCGATACGAAGTGGCGCTTGACCTATCGTTTGATGGGCTAGGGTTGAAACATTTTCGGTATCCAGCTCGAGCGCTGTTAGTCTTGCATGGGCTGAGGGTTCGTTAAATTTACATAGAAATATTAAGACTACAAAGGCCTCATCATGATTTACTCTCGTCACGTCGGCGACGCAAAAATTTACAACGTCATCGAATACAGCGGCCCCACGCACGCGGCTGATTTTGTGTTTCCTGAGCTAAATGTGCGCGAGATCGAGCCGCATCTGTCGTGGCTCGCTCCGCATCACTACAACATTAAACTGCAGCGCTTTATCGTGGCCATGCAGTTATGGGTGATGCACATGGGCGATAACGTGATCGTGATCGACTTAGGTGTTGGTAACCACAAAAAGCGTGGCTCAGAACGGATGAACATGCTCAACACCCTGACGCCGCTTTGGCTTGACGCGGCAGGCGCAAGTGCAAAAGCAGTGACGCATGTCATCGTGACGCACTTTCATCCGGATCACGTGGGTTGGGGCACGCGCATGGTCGACGGTCGCTGGGAGCCGATGTTTCCGAATGCCCGCCACTTGATGCCGCGGGTTGATTTTGAAGCCGCACATGCAGCGTATAAAAATGGCGATAAGGATGTGATCAGCGGCTCGTTTGAAGATAGCGTACTTCCGTTGTATGAGTTGGGTTTGATCGATCTAATTGACGATGGCGACGTCGTAGCCGGTTGCTTGAAAGCTGAGGCCATGCCGGGCCATACCCCAGGCTCGTTGCACTTTCGCCTGCAGTCTAAAGGGCAAGAAGCGATCTTTGCGGGTGATGTGATGCACAGCCCTTTGCAGATTGCGATGCCGCATATCAACACCTGGATTGATGCGCATGCCGAGCAAGCGCGCGCCTCTCGTACCTTGTTTCTGAAACGTGCCGCCGAACGCAACGCGATGATTTTTCCGGTGCACTTTGGTTGGCCCCACTGTGGTTACATACGCGGCGATAGTGCGAAAGGATATCGCTTTGAGCCGGTCGAGCCAGAGGCGCGGGGAGAATAGCCCATCAGTCGGGGTGGCGCGCACTGGAATGGCGTCGTGCCCCCTCGTAACGCTCTGATAACAGAGCTGTTGTAAGCGCTGCGAGTTGCTCAGGCCCCTGTCAGTTGCGTTAAACACTGTCTTTGGGCAGGGACTTGAGCGATATCAAACAACGCCATTGAGAAGATTCGAAAATAGGCATAAAAATGAACAAGATTGCGCAGATTTTTCTTCTCGCACTAGGGCTGTGGCCAGTATTTGCTGACGCCCAGACCTACCCTGATAAACCGGTCAAAATGATCGTGCCTTACCCAGCCGGAGGCCCGGCTGATCAGATTGCGCGTGAGCTCGCCAATGGATTGTCACAGGCCTTAGGACAGACCTTTGTGATTGAAACTAAAGGCGGGGGTAGTGGTTCGATTGGTACGGGTTACGTTGCAAAAGCTGCACCAGATGGTTACACGCTATTGGCAGGGAGTGGCGCACCGCACACTGCAGTGCCGGTCTTCAGCTCTAACCCACCGTATGACGGCATTAAAGAATTTTTACCTATTTTGATGATCATTGATGTGCCAAACGTGATGGTGATTGGCCCCCACGTGAAGGCGACCAACGTCAAAGAGTTCATCGAGCTCGCTAAAACAAAGGTCATGACCTATGGGTCAAGTGGTACTGGTAGCTCTACACATATTGCTGGCGAGATTTTTCAAATAGAAGCAAAGGTCAAAATGACCCACGTGCCTTATAAAGGGGCAACGCCAGTGGTCAACGATATGTTGGGCGGGCATGTGGATGTCTCGTTTTTAAATTTGTCGGCCATGCTGCCGCACCTCAAATCGGGCAAATTGCGTGCGATTGGTCTGTCGGCTGAAACCCGCGCTAAAGCGCTCCCTGACGTACCCACTTTGGGTGAGCAAGGCGTGCCCGACAATACGGGTTCGTGGTATGGTTTGCTCGCTCCGGCTGGCACGCCCGCTAATGTAGTGCAGGTGTTGTACGACGCCAGCGTGAAATATTTTTCACAACCCGAAGTACGTGCTCGGGTCGAGGCTTCGGGCTCAGAGCTTAAAATGCTGAATCCGCAACAGTTTTTGGCGGCTTTGACTGAAGAAAAACGTCAACTGGCCGAGCTCAATAAGACGTTGAATATTAAGATGGATTGAGGTCGTGAGCCTCGCTTAGTAAGATTTTGAAGATTAAGATAGCTTACGGCCTTAGGCCTCACCCAATAAAATTTTGAGCATTAGGGAGTCTGAAGCCCTAAGCTTGGTTTGTGTAATTGAACTTATGAACAAAGGATCAGTATGGATAAGGTAGTTGCCTCAGCCGAACAGGCAATCGCAGATATTCAAGCGGGCGCGAGTGTCGCGATCGCTGGGTTTGGTTTGGCGCATCGTTTTCCAAACAATTTGATCTTCGCTTTGCGAGACAAAGGCACAACAGACTTGACCTTGGTCTGCAATTCACTGGGCGCGGCTGGTGAAAAAGGCCAATTATTGGTTGAAAACAATCAGGTCAAAAAACTCGTTGCTGCGTTCTCAATTAGAGCCGGCATGCAAACCGAAGGCGAAAAAAGAATCGCAGCGGGCACCCTCGATGTTGAATTGGTACCGCAAGGTATTTTGGTTGAGCGCTGTCGTGCAGGCGGCGCTGGTATCCCCGCTTTTTACTCGCCAACTGGGGTTGATACCGACCTGGCCGACGGTAAAGATATTCGTTATTTCAACGGCAAGCCGCACGTGCTTGAGCATGCCATTCAGGTGGATTACGCTTTTTTAAGCGCCTATCGCGCTGATCGTGCTGGTAACGTGCAGTTTCGTGGTGGTAGCGCTAATTTCAACTCAGCCTTTGCCAAAGCCGCAAAGATCGCGATTGTTGAGGTTGAAGAAATCGTTGAGGTGGGCGAGTTGCCCCCAGAGTTAATCGATTTGCCCGGTATCTTTATTTCGCGCGTCTTGAAGATCACCGACATGATTGATGTCAAAACGTTGACCCGCGCTGAAAAGCGTGCGGCCGATAGCGCGCGTACCTATAACGGTAAGCAAGCTTTGACGCGCAACGGCATTGCAAAAAATGCGGCGAAGATTGTGAAAGATAATACCTATGTGAACCTGGGCGTTGGTATCCCTACCCAAGTGTCAAATTTTCTGGGTGGTCGTGGTGTGTGGCTACACGCTGAAAACGGTGTGCTCGGTTACGGCGGCATCGTTTCGGGCGACGCAGTCGACCCCGATGTTTTTAACGCGGGTGGTCAATTCGTTGAGGCAGTGCCCGGTACATCGTTCTTTGAAAGTGTGACGTCTTTTGAAATGGCCCGTGGCGGTCATATCGATACCGTCATCCTAGGCGCCTATGAGGTCGATCAAGACGGTAACGTCGCAAACTGGAGCATCACAGATGCACGTCGTGGCGGCATCGGTGGCGCGATGGATTTGATTTCTGGTGAAGTCGAACTCATCATCGTCATGGAACACGCTGACAGTAAAGGCAGAACCAAATTACCTCGCCGTTGCAAGTACCCACTGACAGGGCGCGAGTGTGTGGATTGGTTAGTGACTGATTTGGCGGTATTGCATTGGGTCAACGATCGTTTTGTACTCGAGGCAATTGCACCAGGCTTTACACCTGAAGAAGTGAAGGCGCTTGGCGAGATTGACTTTGCGGTGTCGCCAGATCTTAAAGTGATGGAGCCCAGCTAAGCTGCCTAGATGAGTCGACCGGACCAAGCATACACATGCCTGCGAACCGGCTTTAATCATCGAAGATCTCTGAGTCAACCCAAATGAACAATTCAAAAGTTGACTCAGAGCGAATCGCTCAAGAATTTAGTATTGCCTCACAAGCTTGAGCTTTAGAGAACCACCTGCGAACCTAGTTCGACCACGCGATTTGACGGGATCTTGAAAAACGCGGTGGCGCTACCTGAGTTTTTAAACATGGCGATAAAAATCAGTGTTCGCCAATAGTTCATGCTCGAGGTCATCTTCGGTATCAGGGTTTCACGGCCTAAAAAGAAGGTCGTGTCCATCATATTGATCTCGAGATTAGCGCTGGCACACAAAGCAAGAGTGGCAGGTAAATCGGTTTCGTCCTTATATCCATAGTGCACGATCATCTGAGAGAAATTGCCTGTTAGGTGCTTGACCGACACGCGTTGTGCTTGGGGCACATAGGGCTCATCAAGTACTTTGACGCTTAAGACGATCACCCGCTCGTGTAAGCGCTTAAAGTGTTTTAAGCTGTGCAGCATGGCGTGTGGGACGACCTCTGTATCTTGGGTCATGAACACTGCGGTGCCAGGCACTCGCTCAATGCCCCCGCCAACTAACTGCGTGACGAACGGAACCAACTGCATGCCGTCGGCAGACAACTGCACACTCAAGCGCTCGCGTCCTTGCTTCCAGGTGGTGAGTAAGATAAAAACGACCAAGCCAAACGCTAAGGGAAACCAACCCCCATCTGCAATTTTGACCGAGTTGGCCAAAAAGAATCCAAGGTCAATGCAAATAAAAGGCAAGGCACCCAGAATCGCGCGCAGTGGGCTCCAGTTCCAGAGGCGAACTGCAACGGCGATTGCCAAAATATTAGTGATTAACATCGTGCCGGTGACTGCGATGCCGTACGCCGCTGCAAGATTGCTAGAGGTGCGAAACTCAAGCACCAGCAATACGATCGAAATCAGTAGCATCCAGTTAATGGCCGGTATGTAGATTTGGCCGATCTCTTGCTCAGAAGTGTGTTGAACAGCTAAACGTGGGGTGTAGCCTAACTGCATCGCTTGTTGGGTGACAGAATAAACGCCTGAAATTAAAGCTTGTGAAGCGATGACCGTTGCGAGGGTGGCCAAAATTACCAAGGGGTAAAGAGCCCATTCGGGCGCCATCAAATAAAACGGATTTTTAACTGCCGTTGGATCCGAGAGTAAGAGTGCACCCTGTCCAAAGTAATTGATCACAAGCGCCGGCAAGACATAGCCAATCCAAGCGTATTGAATGGGTTTAGCGCCAAAATGCCCCATGTCGGCGTACAAGGCTTCGGCGCCCGTCACGCATAACACCACGGCGCCTAAGGCAAGAAACCCCAGCATTGAGTTTGTTGTTAGAAACTTAAAGGCATACAGCGGATTGACCGCAGCTATCACAGAGGGATTCTGAATAATCGCCGAAACACCCAGAACGGTAAGCACAGCAAACCAGATCACCATAATTGGCCCGAATAACGCGCCGATGCTGGCAGTGCCTTTGCGCTGAAACATGAACAAACCGACTAAAACAATTAAGGCGACAGGTAATACATACGGCTGGAAAGCTGGCGTGATGATCTCTAGCCCCTC
>Ga0136644_10002315_pt1 | contig 14607 bp, 17 predicted proteins | sample C_130820_EF_Meta_FD_94780 | JGI IMG/M metagenome (GOLD analysis project Ga0136644, IMG submission 94780) | Freshwater microbial communities from Lake Croche, Canada to study carbon cycling - C_130820_EF_MetaG (v2) (version 2) | ecosystem: Environmental > Aquatic > Freshwater > Lake | place... | reverse complement strand
TGGCGCGACGCTTGGGCTCTGCAGCGGCAGGCATAACGAAGTTCTGGAGCTGGACCAACACATCACTGCGGATGTCGGCATCACGCTCTCCGTTCTTGGCTCTGGCTACGATGTTGCCGGTGGCCTTCATCCAGGCGTGGATGACTGGCACTTCAGGAACAGCGCCGTGTAAGAGCAAGTGGAAGAGGGTGCCCACGTGGAACTTGTGGCACTTCGCCTTGTCGTTCTTGACGGAATCAAGAAGGGTGATGAGCTCCTGAAAGTGCGCCATGAGGGGAGCATGGTCCTCTTCGGTCAGAGGCATGCGATAGGTGGCTGTGGCGGGCTTGGTGCCGTTGAGAACGGCGCGCAACTCTGTCTGTGAGCGGTCCAGAGAGTCCATCGGCTCCGCTGAAGCACGATTGATATAGAGTGTGACACAGTCAACTAACACATCATTCCATGCACTGGAAGCCGCTGCCATGAACCCCTTGAGAACAGGGAGCACGGCGTTGCGGAGCCCGTGCTTGCTGATGAACTGGCTGACGGGATGTGTGGAGTTCTTGGTGTATTCTGCAGAGGAGATCTTGCTGCCATTCTGGAGGCAGGTGAACATGGCCTTGCGATCATCCAGAGACATGGGATGCTGGATGACAGTGACGGCGATTTCGAAGGTGTCGAACCACTCCTGGTTCTCTTCTGGGAGAGTGGCGTACTTCTGACCGAAGCCGGCTTTGGCCATGCCGAGGCCCTCCCAGTCGACCTCTTCGGACTTGCCCTTGTCGTTCGCGATGGGAGTTCCAGTGCGGAAGGCGTGGATGGCGCAGAGGCGGTTCTGGCCGTCGACGCATTCGTAGCGCTTACCGGCTGCGTAGGCAGCTGCATCATCGGCATTAGAGGCGTGGAGCTTGTAGAGAGTGACTAGGGGAACGGGCCAGTTGCGCATGATGGAGTTCACGAGGCCGCAGTTCTGACGCTGAGTCCAGCAACGGGCGCGCTGGTAACTGGGAGAGAGATCTAGCTTACGGCTGTCTAGGTACTCTGCGCAGATGGAGGAGATGGTCTTGGGAGTGGTGGTGGAGCGGGTTTGGAGGCGATACATTCTAGTGTGCGTGAGCTAGATAAATAACTTCGTCTTGAAAGATATTTACCAGGGACCTGCATGACAGCACAAGCCAAAAGAGCTGTGTCAAGCTTTGCCCTCAATGAGAAAGGGACCTTGTATATGAGAATGAGAATGTTAAAGTGTGTGTCCAGCTCTGTACATCTTTCCACGGGCCCGCGCTAACCTGGCTCTGTGCGCAACGGATAACCTACGCCGAGGCTTCCTCCAGTCGCCCAACGATCGGAAAGCCGCATAGACGCTCTCACTATAGCAGAACACCTCCCGTGCCTTGGTATTCCCGTGTTCCTTGAGCTCCCGTAGCTGCGCAGACCACACCGCGAACACAGCCAAGCGCGCATAGTACGGTGAATCCAGTGTAACACTCCGATCTCTGGCCTCTGACGCCGCCTCCAAGAAGGTGTCAATGCGTTCCTTCAGCACACACGCGACAGCATCGCACGGACAATCCGGGTTCCTCTTGAGGAAGTACTCAATGTAGGTCAACGCACGCTCAGCTTTCAGAATACGGGTACGAATGTCAGTCATCTTGTTTGCTAGTAGTCAGAAAGAATCAGTCTTATGATTGTTCCTGGCACCTGACACGGCCAAAAAGTGGCCTCAGTATCGTTCAACTTTTTTTACTTTTCATTCTGAAAAGTAACGTATGTCCTTCAGAAACCAGAGGTTCCTGAAGTTCAATTTTTACAGTCAATTGACCAGGTCTAAGTCCCGTTCCAAGTGCAACCGCGCAAGCGAAAGCCATGCACGGAACAGTCGGACGTCTTCCTGGTCCAGTCAAGAACGTCACAGTGTTTGCAGCAGATCCAGGTGTGAGTACCGGCAGCCAGAGCCTGATCGACCCGTGCCCTCCGTCCCTCAGGAGACGCCTCCCACGCCTTCTTGGCCCTAACAGCAGCCAACTCCTCCGATCTCTTCTTCTTGGCCTTCACCACCTCCTCAGCCAACACCTCCTCTACCCAGCCCCTCACGGCCTCAACCTGAGCGCCAGCAACCAACCATTCCTTGCTCTCAGACAGCCACACAGCACCAAGCCCCTTCAAGACCTCTCTGACACCGTAGGTCTTTCCACCGACCAGGACGCCCTCAGGACAAACAGTGTAACTCAGTGAACTCATTCTTTTCGCTCTATCTTTCTTTTCTAAACGTCTTTGCCTAGAAAATACTCACTCCTTACGCTCCCAACCAGCCAAAAAGAACATAGGTCACCCTTTTTGCCCCCCCACAGCCAAAAAACAGCGTTTCTTTCTTTCTTTTTTGTTTGGTTTTCTATGGTTTTCTTGATTTTTGTTTGTTTTTCTTATTTCTTTGGATAGACCTCTTTACTCGCTGTCACTCTCTGAAGCAGCCTCTTCCTCAGCCTCGGTGTCAATGGTCTTGTCAGCGGTCAAACGGCCAACGAAGTCACCGACAGTCTCAGCGATCTCATCGTATTCGTAGACGTAGCCCTTCTTAATCATGTACATCTCCGCGTCGATGCACATAAGCTCACCCTCAACCTCAGTGACCTCAGCGGAAGCGGCAACCTTGACTTCAGAAGCAGGGGCAGCAGCCTTCTTGGTGGTCTTCTTAGGCTTGGAGGCCTTGGCAGCGGCCTTCTCAGCCTCCTTAGCGGCCTTCTGAGCGGCCTTCTCAGCCTCCTTCAGAGCCTTAGCCGCCTCCTTCTGAGCAGCCTTTTCAGCGGCAGCAGCGGCCTTATCAGAAACAGGAGCGGCTGCCTCAGCAGCAGCAGGAGCATCACCAATGAACTTAGGATTCTTGTCAGTAGCCCAGACGGTTCCTAACATGTGCATCCAGTCCAGAGGTTCCTCAGTGACGCGACCGGTCCAGGGACCAGCCTTGGGAGCCTCAGCGTACTTATCCTGGCGCTTGGAGCACTTGGTGCAGATGTCAGAACCGTCCGCGACCTTGGCGCCACACTGGGATTCGCGGAAGACGGCAGGCTTCCAGCGCTTGTCCTCACCGGCGATGACACGGGCAACACAGACGGAATGGTCGATGTCAGCCTCAGGAATGCGGTACTCAGAGGCCTCAGGTGCACCCTCAACGGCCTCAGGGAGGGCGACAGGAGCCTTGACAGCCTTCTCCTTCTTAGGCTTCTCAGCCTTCTCAACCTTCTCAGCCTTCTCCTTCTTGGGCTTTTCGACCTTAGGAGCCTTCTCCTTAACGGCCTTTTCCTTCTTAGGGGCAGGCTTGACGGGCTCCTCAGCGATAGGAGCAACAACAGCAACCTCTTGACTGACAGAACCCTGTGTTCTACGAGTCCAGAGGTCATTACCACGGTGGAAGATGGCCAGAATGTCGGCTAACTGCTCATCTGTAGCGGCAGAGAGCATAGCGACAAAGGCGGGAACATTCATCTGTACCCCGTCACCGACGGGTACAGGGGCAGCAACAGCAACAGCAGAAACTTCAACAGAGCAGGACATTTTAAAACTTGGAAACTTGGGTGGAGAGATTAATACGTCTTTGTATTAATCACGGGCCTATGAGCTGTAGAGGGGGCCAGGGACTCTGTCAACTTTTCTTTTCCTTCAGAAAGGACCAGAAAGAGAGAAAAGAAGACCTTTCCCCCAAGCCAAAGAGGCGCCAGTCGAACGGCCGGAAATGGTTGACAGGGAGTCAGGAAGCTTTGGAATGTTAGTCAATCTGCAGGCCTACAGGACCCAAAGCTTTGCCTTTTTACCGGAAAACCAGGGAAACCAGAAAGAAAGGGTTTACCAGGGAAAACCCCAAGTTTTCCTTTCCTTTCTGAAAGAGAGAAAAAATTGACAAGGGTAGCCTGGAGGGAAGGGAATGTTAGGTCCTGGTTAATATAGTCTCCACTGTGTTAATCTCCCCCCCCCTCTCTCCCAAGTTTTCAAGAATGTTCAAGTCAAATCGTTCCAAGTCCTCAGCGCGTGTCGGTGACGTGCGCTGCTCCCGTAATACCTTTTCTCTCCTCTCAGAAGAAGAAGAAGTCGTTCCTTCTCCTAAGCCATTTATCTGGCAACCAATAGACCCCAGGCCGTGGGGTGACCAGCTCAGCTTCGAAGAGCTCCATATCCCAGACACCTTTGTCCCCATAGTGTGCACCTACCAGAAAGAAACCACGGAAGCCGATCTGTGGGCCCAGTCCTGGACCGCCGACCTGGAATCCCCCTTCAGCGACTGTTATGACACATCTGCCCTAACAGATGCCGACTACAGCGCCCTGCTGACCTGGCTCTACGCCCAGGGCTGGGATATCCAGACAGAGAGCCGTGAGTATGTGCAGGCCTATCCTGACACTCTCCCTCCCCGCCTCTGGGTTCCAGACCGTTTCAGCGCTCTCCTAAGGAAAGAGACGAAATCCTGTAGCCACGCTGCGATTTCTGTGACCCACGCTTCGCGTGTCACAGGGAGCACAGGGAGCACAGGTAAGAAGGCCAAGTCAGCCTGTGTGCCCCGTTTCTGCCGCGCTTCCTCAGGCGGTGTTCCCTGCGCGGAAGCCGGTTGCCGCTACGTGCACGCCGACACGATGCCCCGCTTGAACCAGGCCTGTGGATTCGGCGCCGGCTGTGGCGCCTCAGACCCCACAGGAGTGAAGCGCAGTCAGTGTCTGTACATGCACCCTGGCGAAACCTGGGACGCCAGCCTGGTGATCACCAGGATTCCTGCTGCAGAGCCCCAATAACCCAACAAAAAACAAAACCCATTCCATCCCCATTTTTGCCCTTCTTTCTTTTCCTGGATTCCTTTCCTTTCTTTCTGGGCTTCCTTTCTGACATACGGAAAAAAGTGAAAGAGTCCCAGGGGAATACCCCAACTCATAGGTCCGTGATTAGTACAAAGACGTATTAATCTCCCCAAGCAATAAACGAATCCAGAATGTCCAGTGATAAGAAGAGTAACCAAGCTGCAGCAGCAGCTGCCAGCGGAAGAAGCCAAGTGACAGGCGTGAAACTTGGAAAAGGAGCCAGGCGTGCTCTGACGAAAAACGCCGACTGTGTGGATGAGTTCCTGAGCATCGTATCCTCCGCCCCCACCGCCGCCTTCCTGACCGTGGCTCTGGAGAAAGAGGCGCTGACACTGGCGCGTGTCATGCGTTCCGTAGGCTGTGGACGCCTCCAAGTGATGCTAGAGGACGGTACAGAAGCGAACGTTCCGATCAGCGGAACCATCAAGTTCAAGGGCCGTTCTAACACGAAGGCCGACCGCGCCAACTGTATGTGCGCCGATGACGTGATAGTGATCCGCGGCTCCTTCGCCGCGGCGAAGGTGAGTCCGGCTGCCGCTGCATTCATCCGCAAACACTATGAGGCCAAGGGCATCAAAACCCCCAGAGGCTTCTTCTCATCTGCCGTAGAGGAGGAGGAGGAGAAACAGATGGGTGGAAATGTCGGTGGAGGAGGCGGATTTGAGTTCGACCGCGATGATGAGCTGGCCGGTGAGGAAGCCGAAGTGGCCGCTCTCCGCGCCCAGAACGCCCGTGCCATTGCGCTGCGTACAGGCAAGGCAGTGTCAGTGGACTCAGAGGACAGCGACGTCGACATCGAAGACATCTAAATCGCCTTCTGTATAATGTATAATGTATAATGAATAAATAATAGAAAGAAAAAAAACCAAAAAAACAACCACTCTTTTTGCCCTTCTTTCTTTTCCTGGATTCCTTTCCTTTCTTTCTGGGCTTCTTTTCCGACATACGGAAAAAAGTGAAAGAGTCCCCGCGACCTACCCCAACTCATAGGTCCGTGATTAGTACAAAGACGTATTAATCTCCCCAAGCAATAAACGAATCCATCATGAGCAAGCCAAAGTCCCTAGCATACATCGCCACGTACAAGGCGCAGAACTCGGTGAACAACAACCCCGCTGAAGACTTCCATATCGGCCGCGTAAACGGGGTCGTAGGATGCGGCACACGGATCAAGACCAGAGGCTTCCACTGGTTCACGATCCTCGAGGACGTGTTAGTCTACAACGGTCCACTGGGCGAACAGATCCAAGAGAATCCCTGGGCGGTAGCAGCTGCTGCCGAGGGGGAGAAGGTCAAAGACTGGTATGTCTACAAGGTGCAGTATCATCACATACTAGGCGATATCGACACAGTGTTAGCGGCGGCGGGACTAACACGGATGATCCTCCCGAATTCGCAGAATCGATGGGTGACAGACAAGGATATCCAACAACTGATCGACTATGCACACAGGACGATCGCGTCCCGCATCTGATCGCCCTCCCGCCCTACCCCTTTTTTGCAAACCATGGTAAACGAAATGGTAAACGAAAAGTTAGACAGAGAAACCAAGGGTTTCTCTGGACATACTTTTATTTACTGCTATAGCAGTAAATAAAAGTTGAACGATTCGGAACCCTAACCGCCTATCCAAGTAGTTCCCTGATTAGTACAAAGACGTATTAATCAACAAGCAACCAGCAAGAATGAGTGACGCAATCGTAGCAATGATCGAAGCTTCCAACAACGCAATCCAGCCTGAGAAGAAGAAGGGTCCTGGTCGCCCCAAGGATGAAGTCAAGGCCGCAGAGAAGGCCGCAGAGAAGGCCGCCAAGGCCCTCCAGAGAGAGCAGGAGAAGATCGCACGAGCCCTTCTAAAGGCCGCAGAAAAGGCCGCGAAACCGATCAAGGGTCCAGGTCGTCCCAAGGATCCCGCCAAGGAAGCCGCCAGAGAGCAAGCGAAGGCCGAAAAGGCGATCCTTCGTGAACAGAAGAAGGCAGAGAGGATCCAACGAAAGGCCGAAGGACCCACCAAAACCATCCTGATTCCTCAACTGATCGTCTCCGCTACAACCGATGAGGAACTCCGCGCGGAGAACGCCATGCTGCGGGAGAAGCTGGGACAGATCTTGTTTGTTCTGCAGAGCCTCCAGTAGCCCCCCCCCTTAATCAAAAATAGAAAAAGTAAAGAAAAGAAACAAACACAAACAACACAACACCTCTTTTTGGCCTCTCTAAGGAGTAGAGTAGCAGGAAGCCACCCCCAACCACATGTACATGGTGAACAAGGAACCGACTGCAACGACTAACCATCCTGGAACAGTGACTGTATAATCGGTTGTCAGGAACGTATTGATTTTGTCGTCTAACGATGGTCCGACACGGTGGATAATGTCAACCTCCTCCTCCTCCTCTTCTTCTTCATCAACCCCATAACAGTCACAGTCGCTGTCACAGTTGCTGTCACAGTACTCATCCTCATCCTCATCCTCATCCTGAGGACTCAAAGGCAACGCCGACCTCAGCGCTGCAAAGGGAGATTGCTCCCACAAATCCCGAATAGTCTTTCCAGAAGGCAACTTATCCACGGTGACAAAGCCAACCGCCAGCAAAGAAGGTCCATCTGTCCAATCAATCTTTCCCTCCTTCAAGAAGTCGGTACAGACCTGAACAGCAAAGGAAGGAGCAGTAGTGTCTACCTTGGTAGACACAGATAACAGCTGTACAAGAACCGCCATACGGGCAGCCGGCCATGCCCCATCAACGAGATAAGGAGCCAGTTCATCCTGTTTTTTGGCCATACTCAGTTCATCGGCATCCTGACATATATCCCCTGTCAGCCAGTGATCCAATTCCTCTAACAGATAGGCCCTTCGCTCAGCCAGCGTGAGCTCAGGATCAGGTTTGATAAAATCGCTTGCCAGAATTCCTTTAGCAGGAAGCAAGGGCCTAGCAGGTGCACCAGGACAGGGAGTAGGAGGAGTAGATCGCTGGGGTGTAACAGGCTCAGCAACAACAGGCTCAGCAGCAACAACAGACTCAACAGCAACAACAGGCTCAACAACAACAGACTCAACAACAACAACAGGCTCAGACATCGTACCATTCCCTTACCGGCGGTCTCACATGTGTCACATTTTGCCCCCCTGAAAAAATGATTACCCGCGGTCACCCTACGGGCAACCGGTAGGATGTCAGACAGAAGACGCTCTTACATAGACCGACAGACCGGCGAATTCCTCCTGTTAGAATGGAACGACGCCAAAAACGGCTGGATCCCAGCGATGCAAACGATGCAACGCTGGCAACAAGGCAAACTGCGCATCTACCAACCAACAGACAAACCAAACACATTCGTCACACTTCCAGGCTACATCTACTGGCCCCGCCTCACGACCGAAGAGGAGGCGGAAATCAGGCAAGTGTTAGCCTATCCTTGGATACCAGACGGCCAGGCAATGGAGAATCTGACATCGGATCAAATCTACGATGTGGAAGAATCTCTGTACCAAATGTCAACGGAATCCACATTCTTTAGAGCACACGAACTTCTGGAAGAAGTCCTGCGTCCCACATTGTTCATGGAATTGCCAACAACTCTTCGAACAATATCCGTAGCCAGACCAAAACCACCCCAGCAACAATCGATGCCGCCACCACCGTTTCCAAAACATCTGACAGATGCAGTGTTAGCCAAAGCGGAGACAGACGGACATGTTTGTCCAATCACCATGGATCCCATCAAAGCCGCGGATGCCTACATAACGAGTTGCGGTCATATATTCCAACAGACTGCAATACGGAATTGGTTCCAAACACACTCCACCTGTCCAGAATGTCGACAACCTTGTCAATGACCTTCTATTCTAGACAAGATCCACAGTTCCACGGAGACGGAGTCCTGTTAGCCACAACAGGGAGGACTTTGAAATCCTCACAGGACGAACATTGTACTCCAGAAGGAATCCGAATCCGCAGAGGAGTTGCTGCCTTCTCACTTCCAGTAAGAGGGCAGTCTATTGCCCCTGTTTCTTTTTTTGGTTCAACTACAGAAGGCATTTGTTTGAACTGTCTACGTCTTAGTAAACAGGCAAGGAACATTGCAATCATCCTACATTGTTAAGCCAAAATTCACCTTTTTGCCCTCTAAAGTCTCCAATCGGCGGCAAATGCATTACGAAGAGTATTATACAGATTGAGATTGCGCACCTCCAACACCTCCATGGAAAAGGAAAACTGCGACGAATCCATATCCACGGGAACACCATAGGGATCCAACACCTGAATCTTGAATCGCGTTAAATCATAAGGATTAGGAAAAGTCACTTCTTTCGCATGTTGTCCGCCATAGTCATCATACGTCATGTAATCCTTCGGATCCCGCAACACAATTTTGGCTAACGCGGTGAAATCATTGCCATTGACCGTCTGTCGGACACAATCGAAGTTGTTAATCTTGAGAAACACATATTGATCTCCCGCAAAGGATGCAAACTGATCCGACTCAACGGTATAATTGCCCGAAGCATCCGGTCCAATAGCATTATGGACTCCCCGTGAAAATCCCATGTTGTATCCAAGACCATAATCAAATGGTCGATCATAGGTAAGTTCCTCACTACATCCCGTATCCACCGAAAAGGAAATATTATCTTTGCCGGTGAATGTATATTTTCCAGTAAATGTGTTAAAAGAAATAGTAATCCACGGAAATAATGGCTGAATATATGCATTCAGAATATCACGCAATTCGCATGCGGAATAATTGCCATCCGGTATAATAATCTTACATGTTCCAGCCGGCGCACTATGTTTAACAATATTAATACAAATATTCCTACGTGTCTGGCTGAAGATGTAATAATTATTGGGGAATTCAATGGAAGTAATCCGAATACGCAGAACATTGCGAATCGGTGTCAGTAATCGGAAATAGAATTTGGAAGATGACGAAACTTCCGGTGCTTCTCTGAAGCGACTATCAATGTTGATAACATGTTTGACGATGTCACCTGCCCGTAGCTGGAATGGAATATCGTCAATGCGCAACGCCATGTCCTTGCTAAGGATATGGAATTGAATCGTCGCATAGTATCGCAGATGCCAGGTCGTCGTTGTCTCCGAAGGAGACGGCTGCTGGCCCAGTGGGCCAGTCCTTGCGTCGTCGCTACTGACGCGTATTCGTTCGCTAACGTTCGTTACCGCTGCTGGCGCAGGCTACCCGCCCAGTGGGCCAGTCCTTTCAACATCTTCCATAGGCCCGGTTGAGTTCATTGTACTGACAGGAACTAACAACCTCCATGAGTTCAAATGTCATCGACCAATCGGTGTCTCCCATTTCCACGAGATCTCCATAGGCATCTACGAGACTAATGCGCAGAGTCGCGATCTGTGTAGGAGACTGAAAGACATTCTCTTTCCGTAACAGATTTCCCGCGTCATCAGTCTGCAGAGCATAGGCACCATTGCGCAACACGATTTTCGCCAACGCCGGTACAAAAGAACCGCTCTCCGTCCGATGCAACGTATTTTCCATCATATCAGGACAGCGGAGCTGTAGCAAATAATAGGCCGGAGCCACTGTCTGCGGAGACTGACAAGCAATAACTGTAGAACCAGCGGGGACTCCAATGAATTTATCGCGGAATCCCATATTGTATCCGATACCCCAGAAGCGACTCCTCTTGCTGACATCCTTCAAGGGACATCCTCCAGCACAAGAACCAGGCACATCCGACTTTCCAAACAGACTCACCGTAAAGGATCCATCCGTAGACGTAAACTGGAACCGGTTAGTAATGGAATTGTAAGAACAATCCAGACCAAACAGAGACAACGATGCAGACATAACATCACTGACAGCCGACGCCAACTGGGCAGGAGTATAATTACCTTCTGAAATATCCAGAGGAACATGTTCTCCCTCTTCCGTAGTAACCTCGAAATGAATGTTTTCCGCTGCCGCAGAGAATACATAAGCGACCTCTGGCAGTTCAACGCTACTGAGAGCCACACGCATCACATTCCGCATATTACTGGGTAATTTAATCATAAAATCCGCGGTGCCATTGTAATACTGATCGGCAAAGCGACTATCCACCGACATACTGGTAAGACGTGTCTGTGAAGGAGGCAGAAGTGTTTGCTCCATTAGTATGGCACCAGAAATTAGAGAGATTGTAATAACGCCAGAAGTTTAGTATATAAATCCGCACCAATGACTCCTGTCAGAATCTGCAATGCATCAATGGCAGCCGTCTTTTGACTTTCTTTGTCTCCTCCATACGTAGCATCCAGTTGTTCAACGGGAAAAACCGGTTTTCCGATTCGTTGGTTGACTTCATTGTGTAAGTTGAGAAGTATAATTGGAATAGGTTGTGTTTGTGTTAGTGGCTGTGGCGGTGGCTGTGGTCTGCGTACAGCTCTGTTCACCATAAACGGAAATTTTCCATAACCTCTATTGGCAGGAGGAGCAGGAGGAGGAGGAGGATGTATGTTTCTATACCACGTATTATAATGAGCAGAACAGTCCGGGCAGGGAAGACCAGTAGTCATTGCAGAAAGAATGGAAGACCATGGTGCAGGATCACCCGTGAACTGTGCTGCAACATGGAGTGCCTTCCACAAATGGGGGCCCCATAGAGGTGTATCAACGATAGGTAACACATCAGCTGGAACAAAAACCGCCCGACTTCTGCGCGACGGTTGAGGAGAGGGTTTAGCAACTGCCTTAGTTTTATTACACCCACACATATCTAATACGAACCTGTATATTTGATACAATGATGAGCGCAGAATGTTAGTATCCCGGCATCCAGCACCCAGCATCCGCAAATAATAATCGCTGCCCTGGAAGATCGGTATCCCGCGTCTTTCCCCCGGACTACAAAAGAGTCCCGGTCACATACGTAGCGGGATCAATGCCGCGGTCCTGTAAATACTTGGTAATAACATAGTCATCTCTCCACGACAATTCTGGGAATTGTAAGTATAAATCAATGAGTTCAAGAACCTCATATTCGGTACTCTTGAATTTCACACCAGGATGTTTCTGGGCCCACACCATGCGCACAAACATAATAGGAGGCATTCCTGCAGTTGCCGCCATATCTCCGACGAGACGTGCTGTCGCCTTCACTGCGGGAAAGAACTTATCTACGACATCAAGAATAGATTGTGTTAGGAGTTCCAGGGCACTTAATGCATCTACAAGAATAGAATCGCAGGAAACACTCTCTGGAACCGCACATTTATGGCCATAGATAGGCGGAGGATTGTTCCGTCGTGTAGCCATCTTCTATACATAGAGTAAGTTTCGATGCCAATCGCAATCTACGGTGCCGCTTCTTCTACACCGACACCCCGACCAGGTGTGTCCACATCTGACACTTCTATGATGAATTTCATTACGCAATCTACAAACATTCTGAAGACTCTGTCGGAATCGGGACCTAGCGGGAAACCAATCGCTCAACAACGTCTGGCTGTATTGATTAAGATGATAGAAACGACAAAAAAGACGATGCGTTAAAAAACCTGTTTATCCGAAAAACTTCCTTCGGCTTAAGTATAACAAATGCCCCAGCCCACCGTTTCTACCATTCAGACTGAAAACGCTGGGTCTAGAATCGTCGCCAGGCCCGTTGCTGATTTGGATGCATCCGGTTCCGCTGCCCTGACCACCCTGCAACAGGTCAGTGTGACCGTTGCCTATGATGATGCATATACCGTGACATTGGGTGAAGCGGATGCTCGGAAGTTGGCAAACGCCTTCACTCTGGATGGCTCCGGTGCTGATTTCAGCTGCACTCTCACTAGCAAGCCCGATTTTGAGGATGTTCTGGCAAGGAACATGGCCAGTGCAGTTTGCAATGAGTGGACTTCCACTAATAGTACTATCACTTCTGTGGGTAAGGATCTGAAGACTGCCTTGTACGATGAGATGGCTGGGTCATTCAAGAAGATTTTTGAGGATGCTCTCCCCAACATTTTGGAGAGTGATTGGGAGCTCACTAACGGTGTTGCGTATGAGGCTGGTGCTGCCGCTATGGCTACTGCCATCAACGCTACTGAAGCCGAAATCCTGGCCCAGCAGTTCCCTGAGTCTAACTACGTGTTGTACCAGAAAGGTGGCAGTGGCCCTGATAAGGAAGATCCCGTAACTAAAGCTTTGCCTGTCAAGGGTGGTGACTCCCTTGTGTTTGTGTTCAACGTGAAGCAGCTGTTGGTGTCTCGTGTTGACAAGAAGACTGCTGGTTCTACAACTGATATTTCCGTTGCAGGAAGCACCACAACCTCCACTGCTGGTGCCAATCCTGGTGCTGGACAGGCTGGCTTGACCATCCCTTCCGTCTACGGAACAGGTGTTCAACAGACACAGTATGTAGCCAACGATCGTAGGGTTGCTTTCACGTTTATTATCCCTGGATCTGGTCCACTCGCCCTGAAGGCATAAATACATACAATATTCTTATACAATTATTCTTAAAAGAACAATCAGACTCTGAATTCTTTTATGAATACGACGGTTTCCCCATGGGCTAAGAACCACAGACAATAAGTAAAGAAAGATGTCAGAAACAGTGACAATCACCATAGAACGTCTGAAGGAGCTGGAGGCAGCTGCAGAGGCAGTTCCCATACTCAAAGAGAAACTGAAGAAGGCGAATCACTGCGATCCAGACCGTATAAACGCATATAACAAAGCCCATCCAGAAAAGGTATTAGAACGTGTGAAGCGTCATATAGAAAAGGACCGTGATGCCTATAATGCCCGTCGCCGTGAACGTCGTCGATTGGCAAAGGAGGCGGCAGCCGCTGCCGCCAAACCCCCGGGGGCGGGTTAATTACCCCGGCGGTTAATCCACCAATTTAAAACCCCGGTGTATAGTAATAAGTAATGGAGAGGTCGCATCCCAAAGCCAAGTGTCCGTTTTGTAAGTGGGAGAGACGCGCATTTACATTACCAGGACATCTAATAACAAGTCATCCGCAAGAAATTCATATAAAACCTATTGTATCAGAACATTGTATATATGCTTGTACGAAAGTAGATGATGTAGAACTAAATTTTTGCGTTTGTTTAACATGTAAAAAAAGGTACATTAAGCGATGGTTGTGAGTCAAATGGTTCTAGATGGGTATCATTACATGCAGGGAAGGATGAGTGTAAGGGGGCGCATAGTAATGCATTAGAATATTTTACGAAGAAAACGTCGTCGAAGAAACGTGTAAGTATAACATTAAGTCATGATACAGAGCCCATACATGTACCTGTTAAAAATGGATTTGTATATTGTTTCTCGAATGAATCCATGCCTGGAATAGTAAAGATTGGTATGACATTAAGAGAACCATTGGAACGGTTAAAAGAGGCAAATAGTTCAGATACATGGAAGCCGCCTACGCCATATACAATAGAATTTGCAAAACATGTTGTTAATGCAAAAGAAAAGGAAATATCTGTCCACAAATTATTAGAAAAATATACTGAAAAGATACACGAACGTCGTGAATTTTTCCGTGTAACCGTAGAGGAAGTTCGTCTATTTTTTGATTTAATGGATGGAGAATATTGGGTTGAGAAACAACTAACAGAAAGCAAAATACCTAAAAAGAAAACTAAATCCGCGAAGAAATCTCATTGATTGGATTTGCTACCCATGGTGGTTAATCTAACAATTCTCAAAAAATGACAATCCTCCCTTTTTCCTTCTTTCTATTCCAACATGGCCTCCCTGAGAATCAAGGACCTTCATTCCGTTTACCAATCGGTCTCCCAAGAAGAAGCCATCGCCATCGCCAACCT
>Ga0136644_10002313_pt1 | contig 14610 bp, 2 predicted proteins | sample C_130820_EF_Meta_FD_94780 | JGI IMG/M metagenome (GOLD analysis project Ga0136644, IMG submission 94780) | Freshwater microbial communities from Lake Croche, Canada to study carbon cycling - C_130820_EF_MetaG (v2) (version 2) | ecosystem: Environmental > Aquatic > Freshwater > Lake | place: Lake... | reverse complement strand
TCAACAATATCTAAAATTATATATTGAACATTTATATTATAATTACCAATATCTAACATATTATTAAAATATAATATACCCGATGATATATCAACTATTATATAAGATAATGTATAATTTGATATATCATTGTAAATTATTGAATTGATACTATATGATCCTATTTTGGAATCATTAGTTGGTTGTACTGAATTACCATTAGTATTATAAATAATATTTAAATAATTAGGTGTATAATTAATATTTGGTGCTATTTTTACAGTATAAATAGAATATGCACTAATATCACTATAAACATAACTCAAATTAAAAATATAATCACCAATATTAAAATAATCACTAAATATAATTTGTCCATTTTCTATAGTAATACCATCAATTGAATTTGTTATATAATAACTAATTGTATTATTATATTCAGTTATAGTTTCTATTGAATTAATATAATAAGATCCATTATTTGGATTAATATTTGGACTAGGTGAAGTATAATAATTACCATAATAAAATAATGAATTAGAAATATTATAATAAAATGTTGGTTCTATAATTAAATTATAATTAATAATCGATGATATAAAATTATATTGATAAGCTATTTGAAAAGTATAATTATTAACTGGTGTATAATTATTAAAAGTCATCATACCATTATTATCTATATTAATATTATGTACTAAAGTATTACTTAAATTAATAAAACCAAATATACCTTCAATTGGATTAACAATAGGTAATGAACTATTAGTAGTGTTATTAGAATAATTTAAAATAGTACTAGATATATCATATTTAAAATATGGTATTATTTGTACATTAAATTTATTATTTACTACAAAATCTTTTAAATAATATGATATATTAATATTATAATTATTTACTGTTATATCATTAATTGATAAATTACCTGTATTTATATTTAAATTAAAACCATCATATTCATTTATTGTATAATCTATTATATTACTTGAATTATCATAAAAATAATATTTTCCCTTTATTGGAAGAGAAATTGGAAAATAATTAGATGATAAATCACTATAATTAAATACTAAATTTGAATATACAAATTCTGGCACAACATTCAAATAATAATTAAATGTTACATCCAAATCTAAATAATGATAATTAATAACTATTAAATAAGAACCAACATTTATATATTTAGCAAAATATAATTGACCAGTAGTAGAATCAATAAATAGTTTTTCTTGTAAAAATAATAAACTAGATATATTTTTAAAAGTAAATACACCACCTTTATATAAAATATATGGTATCTCCGAATAACCATCCGTACCATAAATAATAGTTTGTAAATTATTTAAATAATTAATAAAAGGACTAACTATTAAATTATAATTAGTTATTATATTACTATTATTTAAGTTATATTGTGATTTTATTGTATAAGTTCCAATTGGTATTCCTGGTAAAAATGTAATAATTCCATTGGAATCTATTGATATATAATCATTTAAATTAGAATAATCATAAATACTAAATTCACCCCCAGTTTGTAAATAATATGGGGTAGTAGAATATGATATAATACCATAATTTGCATTGGTTATACTTGGATTATAATAATAAATTGGTTTAACTGTTAAAGTTAATAATTTTTTAGTAATAATATTATTTATAAAATAATTAACATAAAATGTATAAAGTCCAACATCTAAACCAGTTGAAAAATATATTACTCCTGATTGATTTATTGAAAATGAATTAATATTATTATAAAATAAATTATTATAATCGGAAAAATAAAAATTACCATTTATAGGTTGAGTTGTTGGTATATAACTCTTACTATTTATATTATAAGCAATATAATAATTTGATATATCATAATTTAAATATGGTTTGCTACTAAAATTATAATTAGTTTGATTAGTTAAATTATTTAATGTATATGATAAAATTAAATTATAATATCCAATATTTATAGTTGTTCCAAATGTTATTATTCCTGTATATTTATCTAATACTATTCCATCTACCAAATAATTTGATATATCACTTAATACATATTTAATACTATTAGTTCCACTAACACTAATAAAATTAAATACACCATTTTTCTGTAATGCTATAGGTTGAATTGATTGACCACTTATACTTTGATAAACATCCAAATAATTAATATCATAATAATATGTTGGTATTACAGTTAAATTATAATTAAAATTTGTTGTTAATGAATTAAATGTATAAGTTATTGGAATAATATAATTACTAACATCTAATATATTACTAAAATAAATAATACCATATGAATCAATATTAAATAATGATGGATAATTAAATATACCTCCACTTGGTGATAAATAAGGTGTTATTGAATTTGATAATGTTCCATAATTTACTATACAATTTGATATACTATAATATAAATTTGGATTTACATTTACTATAATATTTATATTATTATGATAATTGAATGGATATGTAATTCCATCTATTGTTCCGCTTAAACTATAATCAATATTTAAATTATATGTATTTACATCAGATACATTACTAAAATATATTATTCCTAATAATGAATTATAATTTATAAATGAAGGTAATGAATCATTATTTAAAGTAACAGTAAATAAACCTCCTTTTGGTTCATAAGTAGGTATTAATGAAAAATTAGTTCCATATAATTCATTAAAAACATTGGAATTATAAGTTAAACTTGGTTTCACTAATAAATAATAATTACTTGAATAAGTAATATTATCAATATAATTAATATTCAGTTTATATAATCCAACATTTACATTAGAAAAAGATAAACTACCGGTATTAGAATTTATTATAACACCACTAATTGTTTCAGATATTGTATAAATACCATTATAATTATAATTAATAGGTGGATTAGTAATATATGTATTACTGTTTGTAATAATTGTATAACATGGATTATAATAAAATGATGATATTACAGTTAATGTATATGGAACAATAGTAGTTAAATTATTTGAATTATATTGAACATATATATCCCATATACCCGCACCAACACCATTAAAATATAATCTACCATTATTATCAATAGTAATACCTGTTTCTAATAATTCAATATTGGATGATAAAGTAGCTATAAAAGTACCACCATTAGGCGAAATAACAGGATATACTGAATTAGATATAGTACCATAATTAATATTTAAATAATTAGGTGAATAATTAATATTTGGATAATTTGATAATATAAAATTACTATTATTTGATATATCATTTGTTTTATAATAAACTAATAAATTATAAATACCTGAATTTAAATTATTTTCAAAATAAATTATACCACTACTATCCACATGAATTATATTATTACTTATTGCATAACTACTAGCTGATATATCTCCCGAATATGGTACAATACTAAATTGACCATTTTTTGGATTATAATTAGGTAAATTAGTTTGATATAAATTACCATAATAATTTATTATATTTGTATTATCATAGATTAATGATGGTATAACTTTTAAATAATAATTGGTTGATCCTTTTAATGAATTTAAAAAATAATTAACAATAAAAGAATAATTACCAATATTAACATTTGAAAAATTAATAATTCCCGATGAAATATCTATATTAATACCATTAACTTTATTAGATATTGTAAAATAACCATTTAATTGTTGATAAGTAGGAACTATTGAACTAGTATTAGTTTGATAAATAATTGTATTGGAATTAATAAAATAATTAATAGTAGGATTAATATAAAATACAAAATTTACTGAATTATATAAATCATTCACTGTATATAATACTTTTAAATTATAAATACCAACATTTGGATTTTTATTAAAATAAATTAAACCAGATGAATCATAATAAATATAATTATATAAAATTAAATTATTTGATATATCATAATAATTTATAATACCTCCAGATGGTGATAATATTGGATAATCTGAATAAAAATAATCATCATAATTTAAACTATTTATATATGAAACATTATATTTTATAAATGGTTTCATTATTAAATAATAAATAGTTGATACAAACGTAGAATCATAATTAAATTTTACTAAAAATTGATAATTACCAACCGGTATTAATAAACTAAATGTAATAATACCATTACTTGAATTAATATTTACTAAATTCATATCTATTGTTCCTTTATAACTTTCAATTGTAAAATAACCTGAACCAACATAAATTGCTGGATTAGATGTATTAGTAGAAGTATTATCATTATAATTAATAGTTAAATTATTAGGACTATAAGAAATAGAAGGTACAACAGTAAAATTATAAAGATAATTATTACTAATATCAGTAAAAGCATAATATATTTTTAATTGATATGTACCAATATTAATAGTATTATTAACACTAATAATACCAGTAGTATTAATAGAAATATTAGAAATATCTATTATCATATTATTTTGATAAGTAATAAAACTAAATGTCCCAAAATTAGGATTTACTACCGGTATAATAGATTGATATGGTTTTCCATAAGGAAAACTAACATTATTATTTAAATAATCTATATATGGTATAATAGTTGTATTATAGACAGAATTAGATAATACATTATGAAAAATAAAACCAACATTTAAATTATAATAACCAACATTAATTCCATTTTTAAAAGTAATTTGACCTAAATTATCAATACTAATATAATTATTAGATGTATCTAATGAAAATAAACCAGATAAATTTTGAAAATATGGTGAATATGGTTTTTGTGATGTATAATTTAAATTATTATAAACAATAGTAGATGGTGAATCTTGATAATAATAATATAATTTAACTATAAAATTATAAATTACAGTACTCATTAAATTATTTACTGAATAATTAACTAATATACTATTATTACTAATATTAATACCTGAATTAAATGTTATTAATCCAGTACTATTATTTATTGTTGCTAAATTATTAGAAACTAAATTTCCGATATAATCACTTATTGTAAAAATACCTCCCGATGAACCATAAGTTGGTAAATTTGAATAAGTTGTAGTAATTGGATAATATTGTGAATTTACTTTATCTGAATAATCTACTGATGGTATAACATTATAATAATTAATAACATTTTGAGAAATAGTAGTATTTACTAATCCGGATATACTATAATTAACCAATAAATAATAATTACCTACTGCTATTTGATTACTAAATATTATATTTCCTGAATTATCAATTGATGCATAATTAGAAACAACTAATGTTGAACCTGATATATCATAAATATTAAAATTACCACCTAAAGGCGAATAATAAATAGTATTATAACTGGAAGTAGTACCATAATTATTAGTAATATTATTAGGGGTATAAATTAGATTTGGATATATTAGTATATTATAATTATAATTAGCTGAAATATTATTGAATGTATATGTTATTGGGGTTATTAAATTACAACATTTATTATTTTTTATTGCAATAATTCCATTGGTATCTATAGATAATATATTATATGTTGAACTTATAGTAAAAATACCACCATTTGGATTAATTATAGGTTGAATAGAATAAGAAGTTGATGAAGTATTATAACTAGTTATAGTATTTGAAATAGTATAATAAAATACAGGTATAATAGATTTATTAATAGAATTATATCCATTAGTATATACCGGATTATTTGGATAAAAATAAGATTGGAAATTATAATTATTCACATTAAAACTAGATATATTATAAGATAAAGAAGCATCCGAAGTAAAATTCTGTTGGAATAATAGATTATTATAATTATATAATTGTAAATTACCGGATATATTAGAATTAATTAAACTAGATGTTGTTATAATAATATTATTATTATTATTATAAATTAATGGATCATTAGAAAATGTTAATGCAATATTAATAGGAATATAAATATTACCGGTAGTAATACCACTTGAAATAGTTGTATAATTTGGAGAATTATTTCCCGATAATGTAATATTATTCACTAATATATTTTTATTAAAACCATAATTAGGATTTGTAAAATTAGCTTGATAATTTAATGTTAATAAATCAGTAGTATTTAATATATTATAACTAATTGTTGCATTTGTATTTCCATCGTAAGTTTTACTATTACCATATAAATTAGTAGTTAAATATTTAGAATAAATATTACCAGTTGTATATAAAATATTATTAGTACTAAAATTATAATTATTAATTTGACCTGATATACTTGCATAATTATAATAATAAGGATGGGTATTTGGTAATTTATTTTGAAGATTATATTTTATTGCTAAATATCCTTCAATCATTTGTTGATCATTAATAGTATGTGAATTTAAAAAAATAAAATCACCAATATATCCGATTGTACCACTACTTTCAGTATTATAATTAATAGTTATAGTAGTATTAACTGGATTTGGAAATTTAACATATAATATTACTGGTGTATCAGTATTATCATAATATAATGAATTATTTCCACCATCCGTACGAGTATCATCTTGATCATATATTTTTCCATTTAATGCTAATATACCACCTACACCCCAATCAATATCTAATGTATCATTAAAAGAAATTGTATTATTTACTCTACCTCTTCTAAAATATAAATTAGATGATGATTTAAATAAATAAGAAGGGGTTTGATAATTATTTTGAAAAATAATAAAACAAATAAAACCATAAATATTAGTTGATTTAATAGACGTTAAATTAGAATTACCATTATATAAATATAATAATTTCAAATTAGATGTATAATTATAAGTTGTTATTAATCCATTAGCAGTTAAATCTAATGGATTAGTTATAACTTGATTTTGCCATGTTACAACTTGATTATTATTTAAAATAGTTTTATTAGGATCATACCATGAAATAACATTTTGTAATAAGGAAGGTTTAATATTGATTGGTATAGAAACCGTATTTAATCCAACATTAGAAGTATTAAAATAACCAGATATATTATAAATATAAATTGGATCAGAAGGTAAAGTATTAATTAAATTATAACTAATATCATAAAGAAAAATATTAGAATCATATATTTTATTAGTATTACTATATTGAATATCTAATGTTCTAGGATAAATAGTTGCTGGTAATGGTGGTATAGTATTAATAATATAATTATTATTTGATACAGTATAATTAGAAAAATTAATAAAATTATTATTTGATACATATGTATTAAATAAAGCAGTATAATCTATAGTAACTGAATCAGTATTAATTAAATTACTAATTGTATAACTTAATGTTCCAGTAGTTAAAGTAGAATCATATATTTTATTACCACCATAAAAATTTAAGGTTAAAGGTCTTGAATTAATATTCGCATATAATAGTGTTACTGGTTGTAAAATATAATTATTATTAGATAATACTATATCTGAAATAGTAACTAAATTATATCCAATATTGTATGTTAAAAAAGAACTAGAATAACTAGAAATATAAACTGGTTGTAATGGTACAATACCTGAATAAGTATAAGTAATGAGACCAGGTGTTAATGTTTTATCATATATTTTATCACCACCTGAAAAATATATATATAATGGTAATGATGCAGATTCATAAATTGTAGCCGATATAGTAGGAATATTAAATGTGTAATCAATAATATTATTACCAGTTATATAATTAGGAATAATATGAAGTGAATAATATGGATGATCAATTGGTAAAGGTATATTGTATTTATACGATAAATAACCTTCTAAATATTGTTGATCTAATATTGTATGATTTGGTAATAATCCAATAAATTCCCATAAAGAAAAAGCTGATGTTAGTGAGCCAATATTAAATAAAGCAGATGTAGTTTTAAAAGAATCAATAAATTTAACATATAATATAATATAACCAATATTAATAAAATTCCAATTATTTAAAACAACACCATCTATTTCATAATCAATACCATTAATAGTAATTTTACCACCAATACCATTTTCAATATCAGTACTATCTAAAGGTGCAATATTATTATCATTATCATAATTACTACTACCTCTTTTAAATACATAATTATTATCAGTAGTAATTAAATTGTATTGATTAAATTGTGAAGCAATAATACAAATAAAACCATTAATTGTAATTGGATTATTAAAATAAAAATATTCATTTATCATATCTAACCAATTACCAGAATTTAAACCAATATCCATATTAGAACTAATATCTAAATTTAAATTTTTTGTTAAATTTAATAATTGTTGGACATTAATAAAATTTCTAACATCATAATTTCCAATAACATTATTAATATTATACCAATTTAATACATTACTTAAACTAGAAGGATTAAAAATAGAATAAAATGGATGTGTATATATTAATTTATTATATAAATTATATTTATATGCTAAAAATCCTTCTAATTTAACTCTATCATCATCAGTATGATTAATATTCAAAAATATTAAATCTTTAATATTGAAGTCTCCTTCATTACGAACATTACCCAATATAAAATTATAAAATCCATGATTATTATAAAAATTACTAAATTTTACATAATATATATTATAATTATTTAAATTTAGACCATTATTAACTATATTTCCATCTTTACGAAATAAATAACCATTTACATATATAGAACTACCATAATAACTATCAATATATTTTGTTGGATCACCTAAACTAGTATAACCTAAATTTTCAAAAGTAAATTGTAAATCATTAATAAAATTTCTTAATAACATAACTTGACTATCTTTATCACCTTTAATAACACAAATAAATCCATTTATTAAATATTTAGATTGAATAGAATTTAAACTAAAGTAATTATTATCGAATGGTTGAATACCATTATCATTATGATAAATATTACCATTTGCAATTAAATTATTACTACCAATTTGATCATTCCATGAAATTATTTTATTATTACCATCAACATTTAATATATAAAAATCATACCATGATACAACATTATTTAATTGGTTTGGTGTATAAATGGTAGGTAATGAAATTGGATTTAATCCATAATTATATGTGGAGAATAAACCCGAATTAGAATTAAAAATTTGTATATTATCTGAATTTATTGTATTATTAATAACATAATTAATAGTAGGAGGTAACAAGATAGTACCATCGTAAAGTTTATTACCACCATAAATATCTATTATTATAGGTTTAGTATAAATATTACAATTAATTTGATTTATTAATGTAAATGAATAATTGTAAGAATAATTACCAGTAATAATAGGTAAATTAGAAGTAAATCCCGATGGATTAGTATTATAATATGGATGAGTACATGGTAAATATTTATTAAAATAATATTTGGTAGCTAAATATCCTTCCATGGTAACACGATCATAATCAGTATGATTAGAATTAAAAGTAATAAAATCATATAAAATACAACTTAAATTATTATTACTATTACCAATAGTAATAGTAGAAGGATTATTAAATTTAACATATACTATAATTATTTTACTATAATCAGCGGTATAATAATTCCAATTATTATTAACCCCTAATATATTATTATTAAGATCAACAACAATATTATTATTATCATTATTTAGAATACCATTACTTTCATGTAATACACCATTAATCCAAATACTACCATTAGAACCATTTTCAATATCAGTATTATCTGGATTTACAATACTATAGGTTGCATCTAAATTAGTTGAACCCCTTTTAAAAAATTTATTATTACTAATATCAGTAAATAAATATTGTTGATTCATAGTTTGATTATTAAATCGAATACAACAAATAAAACCATATATTAATTTAGAACTAGTTGTTGTTAAATAATCATTTAAATTACTAAATTGGATTGAATTACCATCCGCACCTATATTAGTATTAGGATTAGGTATTAAATCTAATTTATTATCAAAAGTTTGATTAGGCCATAATATAAGTTGATTAGTATCAGGATCAAAAGTAGAAATGGTTGGATCATACCATGAAATAACATTAGTTAATTGTTTAGGTGTTAAAGTTAATGGTAACGTATATAAATTAGCATTATAACTATTAAAATAATTAATAAAATTGGAAATAGTTAATACATCATTAGAAATAGGATAATTAACAGCATAATAAATAGAAATTAATTGACCATCATAAACTTTATTACTATAATAATAAATAATATTAGCATTAAGAGGAGATATATTTGCATATAATGGTGTGAAAGATTGTAATGTATAATAATTGGTACTCAATACAATATTAGTAATATTAATTAAACTATAACCAATATTAATAGTTGAACAACTACTATTATAAGAAAGTATAGTTACCGGATGACCAACAACAATACCACTTAAAGTATAAGATATAGGACCTGGAATTAATGTTTTATCATAAGTTTTATTACCACCAGTAAAAGAAACATATAAATTAGGCATATATATTATAATATATTATATATAAATAATTTAAATAAACAAAGTTTTATTTAATCTAAATTTAATAACCATACATTTTTATTTAAAGTAACTCCTAATTTTAATAAATTATTTTTAATTTGATCTGAAAAGTTACCTTTAAATTCCAAGTTATAACTTAAACCACTTGAAGTTATAACTTTTTTAACTTCAATATTAATATTTTTACCAACAATATTATTAATTTTATTAATACGATCTTTAATTCTATCTTCTAAATTATATGGAAAAGGATAAATAGGATGATTACTTGGAATCATGATATAAGTCATTTTATTTTTATTTTTTGTAGTTGAATATTTTTCAAGATATAATAATTTATTTTTAAGTTCATTACAAATTTCTTCTCTTTTTAATTTATTTATTCTATTAAGTTCTTCTTTAGTAATATTAGGTATTTTCTTTATTAATTTAATTAAATATTCTTTGTCTTTTGATGTTGAACAAACGGCACCTTTTAATGTTGGTATCCCAGTTCCTCTTTTTTTATCAGCATTTAATTCTCTGGGTTCTCTAATTTTAAATAAATCTATTTCATCTGATGCTAATTTATTTAAATTCTTATCAATAATACCAACAATAAAATTTTCATTACGATTAGTATAATAATCTAATACATCTTCAAAATTATAAGTTTCAATATTAATACTTTTTTCTTCTTTGATAATTTTTTCTTTAAAATTAGAAAATTTTTGTTTAACATAATTTTGAATAGAAACTAAATTAGGTTGGGTTAAAGGAACATTTTTTCTATAGAACATTGAAATTTCTTCATTTTCATCAAATGGTTGAAAAATATAATATTGATTTCTTTGAATAATATATCCAGGTCGATTAAATTTATCATAAATAGTATCTTTAAAATTATTAAAATCATTTTCATTAATTGGCATTAAATCTTGAATAGCTTGATCTAAAAAATATTCTTCAAATAATTCAATTTGATTTTTATCTAATGATTTTTTTACTTCTTCTAATAATTCATTATATAAATAAACATGTTTAAACCGATATAAATCTTTAATTTTGTTTCTAATAGTCATTATTTCAAATTTAGCTAAATTATCAGTAAATGTATTATAATCAATATCTTTTTTATCTAATACATAAGAACCATTTTTAAAATTTAATTTATTTGAATAACATTTAAATTCACATTCTTTAAAATCACATAAAGCTGGACAAATTAATTTATTTTTTTTAACATTTTCTAATGTTGGTGCTACACATCCTTTATATTTTTTAACTTCTTCTGGAAAAATATTACCATTTAATAATAAAGGACAATCAACCGCTACTTCTTTTAAAGCATGTTCAACTTCTTTAACAACTAAATATTTTAATTCAGCTTTTTGATATAAAATTTCATCAGTAGATAATGGTGAATTTTTTTTTTGTGTTTTAGTTAATTTTTTATTATTGGAATTAATAGAAACAACATAACGATAAACATTTACTTTAGGGAATTTATTAGAATCATTAATAGAATTATAATGTTTGCACATACGAATACCTCTACCAATAATTTGATCAACTTTACCAAGATTATAATGAACATCTAATATATGAATTTCTTTAACATTTTCTAAAGTAATACCTTCATTCATAACTTTTGAACCTAAACATATTTTAATAAATTTACCATCAATATTATTAATATTATTATAAACTTCTCTAATAATTTTTTGTTTTACTTCCGGAATATCTTCAGCATCTTCAGAACCACCAGTAATTAAAATGAAAGTAGCTGGTTTAAAATTATTAGAATTATATTTTTTTTTATAATCAATATATTTTAATCCAGTTTTGTAATCAATAGTATCATCTTTAATTTCATAATTTCTAAAATCTTCTTGATATTCTAAATATCCATTCATTAATAATATTTCTGCAAATATTTCAATTCCACCAGCTTTAACTAAATTAGAATACATAAAAACTGTACCTAATTGTTTATCACTAACATTATCAAATAATTTATCTAATCTTTTAAGAGCTTTATAAAATTTTATTGAAAAATATTTCAAATATTCTTTTTTTAAAATATATCCAGTAATATTTTTATTTTCATTTACTAATAAAAAATTATTTTCTACTTCTTTACTCAATTTATTATTAAATATTTTCTTATTAATTAATTTTCTTAATTTATCCCCATCAGTATTAATTTGACTTTCAACAATATTAATACCTTCATTAGAATAATAACCTTGTAAATCATTTTTTTCTTTATTTAATCCTGGAAAAACAAAATTAGCAGCAGCAGATGATGCACGATCTAATTTATCATTAAAATTTTTGGTAGTTTCTAAATAAGTGGTATATTGAAATGGTTCCATAAAACATTTAACAACCGGAGTAAATAATAAACCATTAGGAATAATACCTTTATCAACTCGATCAGCAAAAATAAAAGGAATATTACCTCTAAAAAAACTTATATAACCTAATGTTTTTTCTTTTAAATATTCTAATCCATTAGGTTTTAATTTCATCATATAATTATTATCATTGGTAAAAATCTTATCTCTTTGAATTTGATCATTTAAAGGTCTAATAAAATTTATTAAATCAACAATATCATCAGCTAAATTTTTCATAGGGGTAGCAGTTAATAATATTACTCTTAAATTTTCTGATACTTTTATTATCTTTTTTAAAGCTTCGCCATATTCATTACCAGTTAAATTATGTGCTTCATCAACAATTAAAATAGAATTATCCATATTATCAATTCTTTCAATAACTAATTCACGTTCAATTTCGCCCTCTTCATTTTTACGATATTTAGATTTAACTTTATTATCGGTATTAACTTCTTTTTCAGTAATTTTTTCACCTAATACTTTTTTATAAAATGATTTATAAGATAATATTTTATAAGATTGGAGAGCTGCATTAATTGCTATTTTACGTTCTCGATCATTTTCTGATTTGGATAATTGATTTAATAATTCTTTATTTTTAAGATAAGTTTCCCCAGTACAAAATAATAATTCATTTTTTATAGTTTCTCTACCATTAGGACCAAAAGTTAATATATATATTTTAGTATTATATTTTTTAACTTGATCTTTAAATTGTTCTGCAATAGAAATAGCGGAACATGATTTTCCTGTTCCAGTTCCATGCATTACCAATAATCCTTTATAAGGTGTATTAGGATTAATTAAATTAGATAAAATAGCTTGTTGTTCTCTTAATCTAAAATCACCTTTACAAATAGATTCACGATAATTTTTAATATCTTGATATTCAGTAATAATTTTTCTGGGTTTAATTTGATGATAATAAAATTCTCTTTTTTTGAATAATTTAGATTGAATATTAGGGTCAGATGTTTCTGGATAAGAAAAATCTTTTATTAATTTTTTATTCATAATTATATTTTGATAGATATTATATAAGTTTAATTAATAAATAAAATATTTTATAAATATAATGGAAGAAAAAATTAAACGTAAATATAATACCCAATTTAGAAAAAATTTAAAACAAAAATTTATTAAATTATTTGATAAAAATGATTATTTTCAAGTTTATAAAATAATTAGTAATGATTTAAATGATAAACTATCAATTAATCGTAATGGTATATATTTTAATTTAAATTTATTGTCCGATACTTCTATTGAAAATATATTATTAATTATAAAAAATAAGGAAGATAATGAAGTAATAACTGAAACAACAAAAATAAAATATGAAATTTACAATAAAGATAATAATATTGAAACTTTTATACAAGATAATAAATTATCAAATCAAGAAAAATCATTAATAAAAAAATTTAGACAAAAAAATATTAATTAAAAGCATAAATTGTAAATTTATATGTTTTGTTATTATATTTTACGTCTTTAATTATAGATTTATTAACAATTTCATCATTCTTATTTAATATTTTTAAAAATATTTTATTTTTATTGTTGCTTACATTATCCATAATAAAAGTAAAAATATCAAATATATTTTGATTATAATACATTTTTATTAATATTAATAATGTTGCATTAACAGTTAATATATTATTATTCATTATTAAACGTCTTTCATTAGATATTAATAAATTATCAGATATATTAGAATAATTTATTAATCTATCATTAACTAATACTTCATTATTTATATCACCTTCTAAATTTAAATAGGCATCTAATGGAATATTAATTTTTAATGATTTATGATAAATATTATTATTTCT
>Ga0136644_10002312_pt1 | contig 14612 bp, 15 predicted proteins | sample C_130820_EF_Meta_FD_94780 | JGI IMG/M metagenome (GOLD analysis project Ga0136644, IMG submission 94780) | Freshwater microbial communities from Lake Croche, Canada to study carbon cycling - C_130820_EF_MetaG (v2) (version 2) | ecosystem: Environmental > Aquatic > Freshwater > Lake | place... | reverse complement strand
GCGATCGGCCGAGGGGGCTTCCATCGCATCGGCAATGCCCAGAGGCAGACCGACACCCGCGACCAGATGAATACCCAATCCGCCCAGCAAAGCCGAACGGACACGGTCGGGATGATAGAGCGCTAGATGCGCTGTAATGCGTGCGCCCATCGAATAACCCATGATATCGGCCTTGGGAAGACCCAGATGATCAAGCAGATTCACGACATCCTGCGCCATGATCCGGGCATGATAGGCTTCGGGATCATACAGCTTCTCGCTGTGCCCGTGGCCGCGATTGTCGAGTGCAACCACCCGATAGCCCGCCCGGTTGAGCACCTTGACCCATTGGGTATTGACCCAGTTCACCGCATGGTTGGAGGCAAAGCCATGGACAAGCACAACCACCCCCTGCTCCTCTCCCTCGGCCGGAGAGTCGATAAAGGCAAGGCGCACGGAACCGGATTGGAAGAACTGCATGGGAAATCTCGCTTTATATGGCCTTCTCGTTGCAGTTAGAGCATAAATATCCACATCAAGACAATCCAAGCTTGTTCCGCTCCATGCCGGATACAGCCTCTTTGCTTCCGGTTAGCAACGCGAACACCAGCGAAGTGCTGAATTGTCTGTTTTTACAGGGCCGGCCCTTGCCTTTTTCTCCGAACGATCCTAAAAGGCGCGTTCGAGCGGCTCCGGCTGGGGGCTTAACGGAAGACCGGAATGATCCATTCCGGCAGAACCATGGTGGTTCGCCTTCCGGTGTCTCCGCCTTCGGACAACCTCCCGTTCGGGCCTTTGGCGAGGCTCGAAGGGCTTAGCGTCGGGGTCGCATAACGGTGAAAGGCCAAATGAATGCCTCTTTATGAGCATATCTATATTGCGCGTCAGGATGTGACCGCACAGCAGGTAGAAACCCTGACCGAGACCCTCAAAGGGATCATCGAGCAGAATGGCGGCAAAGTGTCGAAGGTAGAGCATTGGGGCCTGAAGGCTCTTGCTTACCGGATCCGCAAGAACCGCAAAGCCCATTTCACACTGATGAACCTGGATGCTCCGGCTGCTGCCGTGGCTGAAATGGAACGCCAGATGCGCATCAACGAAGACATCATCCGCTTCATGACCATCCGTGTCGAAGAGCTGGAAGAAGGTCAGTCCGTGATGCTGCAGAAGCGCGACCGTGACGACCGCGAAGACCGCGGCTTCGGTGGTGATCGCGGCTTCGGTGGTGGCGGCGGTGGTGGTCGCTTTGGTGGCGGTGGCGGCGGTGGCCGCTTCGGTGGTGGTGCAGGCCGCACTGACCGCGCTCCTCGCCCCCGTTCCGATGAATCTTCAGTTGATGAGGCTCACTGATGACCACTGCAGCTCCACGTCGTCCCTTCTTCCGTCGTCGCAAGTCCTGCCCGTTCACGGGTCCGAATGCGCCGAAGATCGACTATAAGGATACACGTTTGCTCTCGCGCTACATTTCCGAGCGCGGCAAGATCGTGCCATCCCGCATCACGGCTGTGTCGGCCAAGAAGCAACGCGAACTGGCCCAGGCCATCAAGCGCGCCCGCTTTCTCGGCCTGCTGCCTTATGTGATCGCGTAAGACTTTGACAGTTCGGGTCAAGGCGGCCTTGTGCTGCCTTGACCTTTTTGATCCCTCCCTTGTGGCGGGATTTGGGTCACCCGTCATCGCATGATGCCTGGCGGGATTGGTTGGGGAGCCTTCTCCCCTAACCGCAGGGTGCGGGACAGCTCGACGATGAACGGCATACTCCCCATAGGATTGGCCTCGGGCCTTGCAGCGGCTTTGCTGTTTCTGGTTGTCAGAACCGGAGGCGTTTTTGCGCTCGTCCTCGACATGCTGGCGCCTCTTCCCATCCTGATCGCCGCTTTGGGCTGGGGGCCGCGCGCGGCCCTGATCGGCACGGCCGTGGGCACTTTGACCATTACCTCGATTGTAGCGGGCCCGGCCGGACTGGTGTTCGGGCTCGGAGTCGGCCTTCCAGCCTGGTTGATGGGCATACTCCTGCTCTCCCACCGCAAGCAGGACGGCTTTATCCTGTTTCTTCCGATCGGCATTGCCCTGCTCGCGATGTGCCTGATCAGCGCTCTGATGGCTTTGACAGCCGCAGTGATGATCGGCGGCGATCCTGATGGCCTGTTGCAAGCCTTCAGAAAGGTGATCGATGCCATCGCCCAGGTCCACCCAACCTTGATCGACAGTCTCGGCCTGAGCCGCGATGACATTGCACGCCTGCTGGCACAATTCGCTCCTCCGGTGTTTTCGGGTATCGGCGTCATCACCAATTGCGCTCTGGTCTGGCTGGCTGCCAAGTTGGTCGAGATGTCCGACCGTCTCTTGCGGCCATGGCCCGATCTGGCCATGACCTCGATGCCTCCTTCGGTCCTGGGCCTGACAGTGCTGAGCGGCATCATGTCGATCCTGTTCGACAGTTTTGGCGGTCTTTATGCCCGTTGCATTCTGGCTGCCCTGCTGACGGCCTATGCGCTGGAAGGTTTCGGCGTGATCACGGTGATGACCCGTGGCATGGCCTGGCGCAACACCCTGCTTGCCGTGTTTTTCATTGTTCTGGTCGGTTTCAGCGCGCTGACTTTGCCGCTGTTCCTGGCCATGGCTGCTCTTGGCATTGTCGATCGTTTGGCGGGGTTGAGACACCGCGCCATGCTCCGGCATGCCGAATATCCCCCCTCATCCGATACACCGGCTGATTTTCACTAACCACACGAAGGAGATAGACCATGCAAGTCATTTTGCTCGAACGCGTTGCCAAACTCGGCCAGATGGGCGACGTCGTCAACGTCAAGCCGGGTTTTGCCCGCAACTTCCTGCTCCCAAAGGGCAAGGCCCTGCGCGCAACAGAAGAAAACCGCAAGCGTTTCGAAACCCAGCGCGTCCAGCTTGAGGCCCGCAATCTCGAATTGCGCAAGGAAGCCGATGCGGTCGGCGAAAAACTCAACGGCCACCAGTTCGTAATCATCCGTCAGGCTGGCGAAATGGGCCAGCTCTACGGTTCGGTTGCCGCACGCGATCTTTCCGATTTGCTGACGGCCGGCGGTTTCTCGGTCCAGCGCCAGCAGGTCCGTCTCGACACCCCGATCAAGACCCTCGGCCTGCATACCGTGCCGGTTGATCTGCATCCTGAAGTCGAAGTCAATGTTGTGATCAACGTGGCCCGCTCGAAGGATGAAGCCGAACGTCAGGCCCGCGGTGAAGCCGCTGTCGTGCGCGAAGAAACCAGCCTCGAAGACCTCGGCCTCGAAGTCGGTGCTGCTTTGGCCGAAAGCGAAGGCGAATACTGAGATCCACAGCGAAGTCAGATTGCCGTTTTTTTGGCCGTTTGACCTGAACGGGTTTCCATTCCGATTAAGTCCGGCGGCGCAAGCCGTCGGGCTTTTTTTTCCACAAAAAACACAAGTTTTAAAAACGATATTTATCTGGCTGCCCTGATTGTCTGTTTCTCCTTTGCACGGCTCCATATCTGGCCTAATCACTGGGAGACGAGAGGGAGATTGAAACCGTTATGGCCACGACTGTGCTTCGCCTGCCCGAACCTGAAGCGGTCATCCGCGTCGCCCCGCATAATATCGAGGCCGAACAGGCCATATTGGGCGCTATTCTGGTCAATAATGACGCCTATTACCGGGTTTCGGATTTTCTCGAGGCCGAACATTTCTCCGAAGACATCCACACCCGCATTTACGACATCTGCCAGCAGCTGATCCGTGCGGGCAAGCTGGCAACCCCGATCACGCTGAAAACCTTTTTGGGGGATCACGATCTGGGCGGGATGACGGTGTCTCAATATATCGCGCGGCTGGCGGCAGAGGCCACCACCGTGATCAATGCCGAGGCCTATGGCCGCACCATCTACGATCTGGCCATCCGACGCCGGTTGATTCTGATCGGCGAGGATGTGGTCAACGTCGCCTATGACGCGCCTGTGGATGCGACACCGCGCACCCAGATCGAGGAGGCCGAACGTCGTCTCTACGAGCTGGCGGAATCGGGCCGTTATGAGGGCGGGTTCCAGTCTTTCGCCGATGCCTTGCGCGTTGCCGTCGATATGGCGGCCGAAGCCTATAAGCGCGACCGTAAATTGTCGGGCATCAGCACCGGTCTGGTCGATATGGACCGGATGATGGGTGGCTTGCAATCGTCCGATCTGGTGATCCTTGCGGGCCGTCCCGGCATGGGCAAAACCGCTTTGGCCACCAATATCGCCTTCAACATCGCCAAGGCCTATGCCTCGGAAAAGCTGCCCGATGGCACCACCAAGCGGCTCGATGGCGGAATCGTCGGCTTTTTCTCGCTCGAAATGTCGTCCGAACAGCTGGCAACCCGTGTGATCGCCGAACAATCGGGCGTCGCCTCCTACAAAATCCGCCGAGGTGAAATCCGCGAGGACGAATTCAATAAAATCGCCGATGCGGCCCGCGAGATGGAGCGGATCCCGTTCTATATCGACCAGACCGGCGGCATCTCGATTGCCCAGCTCACCGCGCGCGCCCGCCGCCTGAAGCGGCAGAAGGGCCTGGACATTCTGGTGGTCGACTATCTGCAACTGCTGTCGGGTTCCGCCAAAAAGGGCGAAAACCGCGTGCAGGAACTGACGGAAATTACCACGGGTCTCAAGGCTCTGGCCAAGGAACTGGCTGTGCCGATCATCGCCTTGTCACAGCTGTCGCGTCAGGTCGAACAGCGCGACGACAAGCGGCCGCAGCTGTCGGATTTGCGCGAATCCGGTTCGATCGAGCAGGATGCCGACGTGGTGCTCTTCGTGTATCGCGAAGAATATTACATGAAGAACAAGGAGCCGAAGATCGGCACCGAGGAATATTTCAAGTGGCAGACCGAGATGGAACAGGTGCATGGCCGGGCCGAAGTGATCATCGGCAAGCAGCGTCACGGCCCCACCGGCACTGTCGCCTTGCAATTCGAGGCCGAAATCACCCGCTTTACCGATCTCGCCCAAGAGGACCGTTTGCCGGAGCGGATGGAATAACGTGACGCATGGTCCTGCTAATCCCCACGGCGCCCATCTGACCATCGATCTGGATGCGATTGTTCACAACTGGCGGCTGCTTGCCGCGCAAGGCGAGGCCAAGGGGGCCGAATGCGGCGGCGTGGTCAAGGCCAATGCCTATGGCACGGGGATCGAGCAAACAGGCGCTGCACTCTATCGGGCAGGCTGCCGGACCTTTTTTGTGGCCCATGTGACCGAGGGCGAGCGTCTGCGCCGTGTCGCGCCCGAGGCGGTGATCTATGTGCTCAACGGCCTGCCGAGCGGCGGGGCGTCGGCCTATGAGCCTTCCCGTCTGCGGCCCGTTTTGGGATCGATCGAGGAAATCGGCGAATGGGGCGACCATGTCACCCAAGCCGGCCACCCGGGTGAAGCGGCCATCCATGTCGATACCGGCCTCAACCGGCTGGGGCTTGATCCGGAGGTCTGGCGCGGACTGGCCGGACGCATCGGCAATGGCGATTACGGCATCATGCCAACCCTGCTGATCACCCATCTGGCCTCATCGGAAACACTGGACACGCCGCAAAATGCCGAACAGGCCCGCCTGTTTGCCGAGATGGCGGAGCTGGCTCCCGATATTGCGCCCAGTTTTTGCAATTCCTCGGCGGTGTTTCGTGATGATCTGCCCAAATACAGTCTGACGCGCCCCGGCTATGCGCTGTATGGCGGCAATCCGACGCCGTGGACCCGCAATCCGATGCGCGAAGTGGTACGGTTGCAAGCCCCGATCCTGCAGATCCGCTCGATCGAAGCGGGGGAACGGGTCGGCTACAATGCGCGCTGGCAGGCCAAACGGCCGACGGTGCTGGTCACCATCTCGATCGGCTATGCCGACGGCTTCCCGCGCCTGCCGCCCAATCCCGACACGCCGGTGGGCGAGGTGCTGATCGGGGAGACGCTTTGCCCGATTGTCGGCCGGCTGTCGATGGACCTGATGATCATCGACGCCACCGATGCCCATCCCGAACATGTCCAGCGCGGCGCGATGGTCACTGTGATCGGCGGCGTGCTCGACATCGACCGCGTCGGCCAGATGGCAGGCACAATCGGCTATCTGATGCTGACCTCGCTCAGCCCACGCTACACCCGAACCTATCTGGGCGGATAAATGGCCAAACGGACCTCATCTTTTGCCTGTCAGGCTTGCGGGGCGGTGTATACGCGCTGGCAGGGCCGTTGCGATGCCTGCGGGGGTTGGAGCACCATTGCCGAGGAGAGCGCCACCGCTCCCCTGCCCGGCGGCGGTTCGCTGCCACGCGGGCAACGTGGCAAGGGCCGTATTTTTGCGCTGGAGGGCCTGTCGGGCAGTCCCGAGGATGCGCCGCGTATTGCATCGGGCATTGCCGAACTCGACCGCGTGACCGGCGGCGGCTTTGTGCGGGGATCGGTGATCCTGCTGGGAGGAGAGCCGGGCATCGGCAAATCGACCCTGTTGATGCAGGCCTGCGCGGCCGTGGCGGGACTTGGCCATCGGGTTGTCTATATTTCGGGCGAAGAAGCGGTCGGCCAGGTCCGGCTGCGCGCCGAACGGCTCGGCCTTGCCTCGGCGGCGGTGGAACTGGCCGCGGAAACCAATGTCGAGGACATCGTGGCCACCCTGTCGCAAGGGGCGCCGCCACGGCTGGTCATCATCGACTCGATCCAGACCATGTGGTCCGAGGGCATTGAGTCGGCCCCCGGCACGGTGACGCAGGTGCGCGGCGCGGCGCAAATCCTGATCCGCCACGCTAAAACCTCGGGGGCGGCGGTCATTCTGGTCGGCCATGTCACCAAAGACGGGCAGATTGCCGGTCCGCGGGTGGTCGAACATATGGTGGATGCGGTGGCCTCGTTCGAGGGTGACGGCGCGCATCATTTCCGCATCCTGCGGGCCATGAAAAACCGCTTCGGCCCCACCGATGAAATCGGCGTGTTCGAGATGACCGGCGCGGGTCTGGCCGAAGTGCCGAACCCTTCCGCTCTGTTTCTGGCCGGACGCGACAGCTCGTCACCCGGCACCGCCGTCTTTGCCGGCATGGAGGGCACGCGGCCTTTGCTGGTAGAGTTCCAGGCCCTGGTCGCCCCGACATCGCTGGGCACGCCGCGCCGCGCGGTGGTGGGCTGGGACCAGAACCGCCTGTCGATGCTGATCGCAGTGCTCGAAACCCATGCGGGTCTCAAGCTCGGAGCCTATGACGTTTTTTTGAATGTCGCTGGCGGGTTGCGAATCGTTGAACCCTCCGCCGATGCGGCTGCAGCGGCCGCACTGATTTCGTCACTGACCGGCGCGGCCTTGCCCGCAGACCGCGTCTATATCGGCGAGGTCGCCCTGACAGGAGCCCTGCGGCCGGTCTCGCAAACCTCCGCCCGCCTCAAAGAAGCCGCAAAGCTCGGGTTTCATTCAGCTTTTCTGCCCAAAGCCGGATTGGACGGCCAAGGGCGCCACGACATCAATCTGGAAGCCGGCGGGGATATTACCGACCTTGTGGCCGGCATTGCCGTCAATACTCCACAGAAACGAAAAGCCCAATCCGCGGATCAAGGGTGACGCGTGCAGTGAGGCAGTCTATAAAGGCCGCAACTCTTGCCCATTCTGACAGAACGGGCTTAGCAAGCAGAGACATGCGTCAGGACTTAGAATGAACCAACTTCCCGTCAATCCGGTTGATTTGGCCATCTTGGGAATTATGCTGCTATCGGCGATCTTTTCCTGGGTGCGCGGCTTTACCGGTGAAGTGCTCGCAGTGGCCTCCTGGGCGGCGGCCTCGGTGGCAGCCTATTATCTGCACCCCATGGCTTTGGTCTATCTGACACCGATGATCCCCAATCCGAAGCTGGCTTTGGCTGCTGCGATTGCCTCGGTGTTCCTGATGACTTTGATTTTCGTCTCGTTGATCACCACCAAACTGTCCGACCTGATCCTCGATTCCGCCGTTGGCACGCTGGACCGCACTCTGGGCCTGTTGTTCGGGGCGGGCCGCGGTTTGCTGATTGCAGTGGTCGCCTTCATGTTTTTCGACACGCTGGTGGGCGAGAAGTCCCAGCCCGACTGGCTGCGCGATGCCCGTTTGCGCCCAGTCCTGAAAGTCTCGAGCGAGGCCATTTTTGCCGCGATGCCGGACAATCCCGAATTCTTGGCTCCGTTCCGCAAGGCAATCGACGACACCACCACCAAAAAGCCTGCCACACCGCCGGATGCTGCGCCCCAACCCGCTGCACCCGTTCCTCCGGCCAAATCGGGGGCGGTTGCGCCTGCACCTGCACCCGCAGCCCCAGTGACCGTGACCACCAATCCACCCGCTTCAGGCAATCCAGCCCCCACAAAACAGGTGGATCAGCAGGGCTTGCAGCGTTTGATCGAATCCTCCACCCCTCAGGGGACGAAGCGTTGAGTGTGTTTGCCCTTTCATGCTCGGCATGAGGCAGGACGAGCATACCGACGATCCGACCACTTTCTTTGCCCCTGAGTGACACACGACCCTTTGCCCAACAGAATGGAACCAGAAATGATCGCTTCAGACACGATGGATGGTGGTCTTGATTTGGAGCTGAACGCCGACCGGTTGCGCGAGGAATGTGGCGTGTTCGGCATCTTCGGCCATCCGGAAGCCGCAGCGATCACCGCGCTCGGCCTGCACGCACTGCAGCATCGCGGGCAGGAAGCAGCGGGCATTGTGTCGTTTGACGGCAAGCGTTTCCATTCCGAGCGGCGGATGGGGCTGGTGGCCGACAATTTCTCCGACCGCCAGACCATTGACCGGCTGACCGGTCATCTGGCCATCGGCCATGTGCGCTATTCCACCACCGGCGAAACCATTTTGCGCAATGTCCAGCCGTTGTTTGCCGAACTCGACGGTGGCGGCTTCGCTGTGGCCCATAACGGCAACCTCACCAACGGCCTGACCCTGCGCCGCAAGCTGGTACATGACGGGGCGATCTGCCAATCGACCTCCGATACCGAAGTGATCCTGCATCTGGTGGCACGAAGCCGCGCCAAACGCTTCATCGAACGCTTTACCGATGCCCTGATGCAGCTTGAAGGGGCCTATTCCTTCGTCGGCCTGACCAACAAAAAGCTGGTGGGCGCGCGCGATCCGCTCGGCATCCGCCCGCTGGTGCTGGGCGAACTCGATGGCCGCTATATTCTGGCATCCGAGACCTGCGCGCTCGACATCATCGGCGCCCGCTTCATCCGCGACATCGAAAACGGCGAGATCGTCGTGATTTCCGAGGACGGGATTGAATCGATCAAGCCGTTCCCGCAGCAGACCGCACGGCCCTGCATTTTCGAATTCATCTATTTCGCCCGTCCCGACTCCATTGTTCATGGCCACCCCGTCTATGATGTGCGCAAGCGGATGGGCGCCGAGTTGGCCATGGAATCGGGGGTCGAAGCCGATGTGGTGGTGCCCGTGCCCGATTCCGGCGTGCCTGCCGCGCTCGGCTATGCGCAGGCTGCCGGTATCCCCTATGAACTCGGCATTATCCGCAACCATTATGTCGGGCGCACCTTCATCCAGCCGACCCAATCGGTGCGCGAATTGGGTGTGCGCTTGAAACATTCCGCCAACCGCTCGGTGGTCAAAGGCAAGCGCATCGTGCTGATCGATGATTCGATCGTGCGCGGCACGACCTCGGTCAAAATCGTGCAGATGATGCGCGATGCAGGCGCCAAAGAGGTGCATTTCCGCATTTCGAGTCCGCCGATCACCCATCCCGACTATTACGGCATCGACACGCCCGAGCGCAAAAACCTGCTGGCCGCCACCCATTCGCTCGAGGAAATGCGCCGCTATATCGGCTGCGACAGCCTCGCCTTCCTGTCGGTCGACGGCATCTATCGCGCCATGGGCGAAAGCGGGCGCGATATGGCCTGCCCGCAATTTACCGACCATTGCTTCACCGGTGACTATCCGACCGGACTGACCGACCAAAACGATACGGGTACCAAGCAAACATTGTCCATGCTGGCTGAGATAGGCTGATCCCATGACCCATTCAGACATCAAACTTCCCGATCTCTCCAACCGCATCGCCGTCATCACGGGTGCGACGCGCGGCATCGGGCGTGAGACTGCCATTCTGCTCGGCAGGGCCGGTGCGCATGTGGTCGCCGTCGCACGCACCCAAGGCGGGCTTGAGGAGCTTGACGACGCCATCCGTGCGTCAGGCGGACAAGCCGCCACACTGGTGCCGATCGACCTCAAGGACGGCGATGCGCTCGACCGTCTCGGCGCCGCCATTTTCGAGCGTTGGGGCAAGCTCGATATCTTTATCGGCAATGGCGGCACATTGGGGCCGCTGTCGCCCCTCGGCCATGTCTCGCCGAAAGACTGGGAACAGGTGATGGCGGTCAATGTGACGGCCAATTACCGGATGATCCGGTCGTTTGATCCGCTGTTACAGAAATCCGATGCCGGACGCGTGGTGCTGATGTCGTCAGCTGCCTCGTGGAAGCGCTCGGCCTATTGGGGGCCCTATTCTGTTTCGAAATCGGCCGTCGATGCGCTGGGCGTCACCTATGCCAAAGAGACCGAGAACACCCCTGTGCGGGTGATGCTTGTCAATCCCGGCCCGATCCGCACCGACATGCGCGCCTCGGCCATGCCGGGCGAGGATCCTCTGACGCTGGAGACCCCGCAGGACATCGCACCGCATATCATCCAGCTGGTATCCCCGTCATGGACGCAGACCGGGAAAATCTATGATTTCCCGCAGCGCAAAGTGGTGGATTTCCACTATCCGGGCTGAGACGGATTAAAACTGAACACCAATAAAAAAGGCAGGATTGCTCCGGCCTTTTTTTCACCGTTCGATTTTAAACCCTCAATCCCATTTGCGGCGTTTGCCTTTATAGGGATTGTCATTGCCCCGCAGAGAAATGCGGATAGGCGTGCCCGGCATGTCAAAGGTCTCGCGCAGCGAATTGATCAGGTAGCGCTGATAGCTGTCGGGCAGCGCATCGAGCTGGTTGCCAAACAGCGCGAACAAAGGCGGGCGCGCTTTGGGTTGGGTGGCATAGCGGATTTTGATGCGGCGGCCGGAAATGGCGGGCGGCGGATGCACTTCCAGCACCTTTTCCAGCCATTTGTTAAGCTGGGCGGTCGACACACGCTTGGACCAGACCTGCGAGGCGGTGATGCAGGCTTCCAGCAGTTTGTCGACGCCCTGCCCTGTCAGGCCCGACACCGGCACGATGCTGGCGCCTTTGACGAAGGAGGTCACCGGCTGGGCATCATCGATCAGATTTTTCAGCAGACCGGGCTGATGGCCGACCAGATCCCATTTGTTGAGCGCGATCACCAGAGCGCGCCCCTCTTTCTCGATGATCGAGAGAATGGCCAGATCCTGCTTTTCGAACGGAATGGTCGCGTCCAGCAGCAACACCACCACTTCGGCATAACGCACGGCGCGCAGGCCATCGGCCACCGACAGCTTTTCCAGCTTGTCTTCGACGCGCGAGCGGCGGCGCATCCCGGCCGTATCGAAAATCTTGATGGGGCGGCCACGCCATTCCCATTCCAGCCCGATGGAGTCGCGCGTAATGCCCGCTTCGGGGCCGACCAGCAAGCGGTCCTCGCCCAGCATATGGTTGATCAGCGTCGATTTGCCGGCATTGGGGCGGCCAATGACCGCAATCCGCAACGGGCGGCGCGGGTCAAGCTCGCCATCCTCGTCATACCGCGAGATTTCTTCTTCAACCGCTGAATCTTCAGCCGAAAGCTCGGTCTGTTCCGGCAGAGCCTCGCGGATCGCGTCATAGAGATCGGACAGACCTTCTCCATGTTCGGCGGAGAACGGCAGCGGATCGCCAAGGCCCAGACCGAAGGCCTCATAGGCCTCCGACAGGCCCTGCTTGCCCTCGGCCTTGTTGGCGAGCAGGATCACTGGCTTGCCAGCCTTGCGCACCAGTTGGGCGAAATGCCGGTCGGACGGCGTCACACCGGCGCGGGCATCGATCACAAACAGGATGGCATCGGCATCCATGATCGCCGCCTCTGTCTGCTGGCGCATACGGCCTGTCAGCGTGGCGGCGTCGGATTCTTCGAGACCGGCGGTGTCGACGATGATGAATTCGAGATCCCCAAGCCGGCCATCGCCCTCGCGGCGGTCACGGGTGACGCCGGGCTGGTCATCGACAAGGGCGAGCTTCTTGCCAACCAGGCGGTTGAAAAGCGTCGATTTGCCGACATTGGGGCGGCCGATAATGGCCAAAGTAAAACGCATTCAAAGTTCCAATCAGGGTGAAGTTTTCACCGGTCCGCCCCGGATCAGGCCCAGATAGATCTCGACACGCTGCTTGAGCGAGGTCGGGGCATTGCGATCGATGGCAATCGCATCAAACATCCGGCCTGCACCGTCAAAATCTCCGGCTTTCAGCGCAGCCAAACCTATCAGTTCCTGCGCCAGACCGGTCCAGGGGCCGATTTTGGCCGTCAGAGGCTCGAGACGCTTCGACAAAGCGGCCTGGTCAAGCGTATCGGAGGCCAAGACAGCAGCGCGGTAGCGCGCCAGATCACGCAGAACCTCAGGAACGGAAGCGTCAGCGGCCAGCGTCTCAAACGCCGCAATGCCTTTGGCCGCATCCTGCTTGCCCTCTTCGGAGGCCAGTCGCAGGCGTGTCAGCACTTTATAGCCATCGGGTGCATCGGCCACCAGACCGCGCAGGGAGGCCTCGGCATCGGCCGCACGTCCGGCACGGGAATCCTCGATTGCCGCCTCGAAGCGGGCCGCCGTAGCCTCTGCCTTGCCGCGCACATGCTTTTGCCAGCTGGTATAGCCCGCAGTGGCCAGCACGATCAGAACCGCCAGCACAATCAAGCCATTGCGATGCCGCATCCAGAAATCCAGCACCTTGTCGCGCCGGACCTCTTCATCAATTTCATTGAACAAATCAGACATGGTAACCCATTATAAATTCAAACCTCAGGCCGCATAGCACGGACCCGCGATTTTAGCCAATCAAGAAAGCGGGAATATGGGGTTGGGCGCGAGATTGATCCCGCGAATGTTCAAAAAATCGGACCGCCCCGGACTAGCCTTGTCCATATCTCCTGCAAGCACCCAAAATCGTCGTAGAATCAACGCTCGGGCGGCCAAAGTCTGGCAGTATGGACCAGCGCCAAAATCCAGACCTCTAGATGGTTGATTTCAAAGACCAAACGATAACTCGGACAAACCAGAACCTCGCGCGTTGCCTGAACCAGTCCGGGTTTTCCCATGAGGGGTTGGGCTTTGAGACGCGAAACCCCTTCGCTGAACAAGACATCCATTCCGGCGGCGGCTGCCGGATTGTCGGCTGCAATATCATCCCATATCGCTGCTCGATCCAGAAGGGCTTGCGAGGTCCAGAAAACCTTCATCCTTCATCCGCGACCGCAGCCCGCCGCGCGGCGAACAAAGCTTCCACATCCTCATCTGAATGACCTTCGCCCGCCCTCATCGACACCCTGCCCGCCTCGACCTTGCGGCCCATAAATTCCTGATAATCGCGCGCTTGACGCTGCCGCTGGACAAAGTCACGCATCAATTCGCGCATCACCTGCGAAGCCGGCCGATGCGCCGCCTCCGCCGCCGCCATAAAATCAGCCCGCAAATCGGACTCCAGTTTCATGGTAAAGACAGCTTCTTTGGACATGGGGCAAACTCGCAATTTGTATGGAAAACGTATATACGTTTTTAGTACGAATTGCAAGTTTCAAAAAAATACTACAAATCCTATCGGACACAGAGTGAGCACCAATCCGAGAGCAAATTCGCCACGGGCATCCTAAAATATTGGCCTCACTCCCACTCAATAGCTACTCTAACAATTACATGTTTAATATCAATAGCTTAAGATGCATTAATATTACCGTGTAACATTTGTGCATGTAAATAGTATCCACAGTGGAGTTATATGAACAAAAGAGACTTTGAATTTCAAAGCTACAAAATAAATACCTACATGGGTCGCAAGAGAAATAATATCATTTTATCCTACAAAAACAATGCTTTAATGATATTAATTAGTCTACCATTTGTTCTCACTACGTATCAAATATCCCCAAGCATTTGAATACCTGGGGATTTTGAAAAACTGCAGTATATTGACTTTATGATCGAACAGATTTGGCCTGCTGCTTTATTGGCGCACTGCCCTTAACAGCTTGAATGGTCTTTTCTGCTGCTTCTTCAATGCTAGCATCAAGTTCTCCGGCTTTTACTGCCTCAATAACAGTACGAATGACTTCTGGAAGTTTATCACTTGTCCCGACTGTAATAGCGGTATTATCACCTTCCAACTTCATGACACGGTTGCCATAGAACACGCTAAAATAGCATCCAGCGGCACTTATCCAGTACCACGCCCTCACTCGCTTTTCACGGTCATGGCTTACACGATCACCATACTCATTTTGGATCCACACCTGCTTATATTTGCGGTAAATCTCTCCCTTTATCAGTGCCTCCGCCATAGCCAGTTGATCATCAAGTTTTTCGATCAATTTGACCCGACGATGATCCGTTTTAGAATGAACATGCTTTTGGGCAGCAGCAACCAGCTTAAATTTACTCAAATGCTTCATCGCGATCTTCCTCAGTTTCGAGCACCTTGCCCTTTGACTGAGTTATGCTGCATT
>Ga0136644_10002307_pt1 | contig 14618 bp, 11 predicted proteins | sample C_130820_EF_Meta_FD_94780 | JGI IMG/M metagenome (GOLD analysis project Ga0136644, IMG submission 94780) | Freshwater microbial communities from Lake Croche, Canada to study carbon cycling - C_130820_EF_MetaG (v2) (version 2) | ecosystem: Environmental > Aquatic > Freshwater > Lake | place... | reverse complement strand
CTAAATGTGTATCGCTATATTCTGCAGAAACACTATGGTGTCGTAGTTTCCGAGTTGGCACTTGTCGTATTGCATCCCGCCAATACGGCATGGAAGGTGGCCAAGTTGAATTTTATGGATGAGGAAGTCGCGGGAATGATGGCAGCGCGGGCGCGGGCTCTTGCGGTGGAAGGCAACGATGGCTCTAAACCGGTGGTGGTATTTGACTAATTATCCTTCTGCGACGGGGATTTCTTCACCTTCTAGATTGCCGAGCAGATCCTCGAGCTCATCGCCTTCTGTTTCTTTCTCGGGCGGCGGCTTATTTTGTTTCTCTTTGGCTGCCTCACTCGATGACTCACTCGATGACTCACTGGATGACTCACTCGATGACTCACTCGATGACTCACTGGATGCCTCACTCGATGCTCCTTCTAATTTTTCGGATGCCTCCTCTACAGGTGGCTGTGCAGGTGGCTGTGCAGGTGGCTGTGCAGGTGGCTGTGCCGGTGGCTGTGCAGGTGGCTGTGCAGGTGGCTGTGCCGGTGGCTGTGCCGGTGGCTGTGCAGGTGGGGGTGGCAGGACAGTTGCTGCTTTTGACGGTAAAGGAGGTGGCAGTGCCGGTGGCGGTGGCAGGACAGTTGCTGCTTTTGACGGTAAAGGAGGAGGAGGTGGCAGGACGGTTGCTGCTTTTGACAGTAAAGGAGGAGGTGGTGGCAGTGTAGCAGGTGGAGGTGGCAGGACGGTTGCTGCTTTTGATGGTAAAGGAGGTGGCGGTGGCAGGACAGTTGCTGCTTTTGACGGTAAAGGAGGTGGTGGCAGTGTAGCAGGTGGTGGCAGTGTAGCAGGTGGAGGTGGCAGGACAGTGGCGGCTGTTTCCAAAAGGGGAGGGGGCATCGGAAATTCGCGCACTTCCTCTTCAGCCATTGGGCTAGCAGCATCCATGGCAGATCGCAGGTCAATGGGTAGGTCCCGTTCAGCAAACAGATAGGCCTTTCCGCGTGTCAGGGTAACCTGCGCCGGCCCCCAGAAGATCATATAGACTGGCTGTGCCGGTTGCGGTCCAAGACTGGGAGGTGCAATCCATTGCGTTATCGTTACTCCAGATCCAGACTCCTGTCGTGACACAAAGAGTAAGTTGCCCTTTGTTAAACTGGCAATTACATACAGATCCTGTAGGCTCCAATTAAATGGTCTATCTGCAGGTAAGCCAATCTTTTGCCGACGATCACGAATGAGAGAGGTCCATGCAGGCAGAGACTTTCCCGTGGCAGCCGCAAAGGAGAGGCCCCGTGGATCATCACCCTCTGTGCTTGGAAGATCAAATGACCAGTCTGCAGGCAACACATCAGGCCCCATGACCTCTTCATGCGCTTCTTCTAAACCACTGAATTGCAGAATCTCTTCGGGAAAGGCAGCGGCAGCAGTCTCTGCAAATCCCAACCGTCGCAATACATCTGCTGCCGTCTCACGCGCCTTCGTGGCCAAGTAGAGTTCATCGCCAATACGAACAGCCCCCTGCGGGGCTCTTATAGTCAACACACGGTCTGCCAGTAACTCACGCCTCTTCCCTGAGTAGCGCAAGAGCTCATCGCTGAGTTTCGCTGTAAAGATCCGCACGGGTGATACCCCTGCTTCCCGTGTAGGAGCATGAATTAGACAGCGATCACCGGCGTCTACATTTGAGATTCTACAGATCCCCGTGCATCCGCCTTCCGTGGTAGCAGGGAGTGTCACGCAATCCGACCGTAGGAGAGGGAGTGCCATACGTTCATCCGTCACTGATGTTGTAACCCACTCACTAATATGCGGCTCTAACAGGATATCCATTCGCTTACGTTTTTCAAAGAGCGGTAAGGCGGAGTCGAGCAGGCCGCTGATTTCGTCGCGAAATGCAAGGGTTTCTGTCAGCCATTTACTGAATCGCAGACGAAGATATTCATAGGCCTCCGCCATCTGCTCTTCCACCGATGCGGTGGATTCTTCAAGAGCGGCGCCAGCGCCTGCAGCAGCATCGGCATTCTTCAGAATAAGGGCATCCCGCTCCCATGCAAATTGATCGATTGGGGTAACCGGTAGATCAGGAACCTCCGCGGCCCCCTCATCAATCGGAGCACACGGAATCAGAGTCCCCGACTCAGTAGCGATGCCCACAATCTGTGAGGAAGCAAGGCTTCGCTTAAGCCCGATCGGTCTCAAACTTTTCCAGATTCTTGCTAGTTCATTATAGAATGCTACAAGGCGACCTACAGAGACGGGCGGGATCATGCCCGCTTCATAGATACGGGGAAGATCTTCCGCAAAGGTTCCATCATCCAAACATGGCACATAGATGGACTCCGCAAGGATACCCGCAAGGCGGTTACTGCGATCGCGGACAAGTGCCTGAGGGGATAGGCGACGCATCTGAGAGAGGCGGGGGAGAGATGCAGTATCCACCTCGGGTGTCCATACATGTGGAGGAGGCGAGGCACGCCCGCATCCTTTGGAGGATGAGCGCCAGTCACGCAACCAGGTTCGGATTGCCGTCTGTAGGGGCTTTGGAAGAAGCGCCAGTTCTGCCGATCGATCACTGAAGAATCGCATAGCATCCTTCGTGCCATTGTAGAAGATGAGCGGTTCCCATGATTCATCGCGGGGATCATGGTATATAAATGATATGGGAATATCACCGAAAATGGAGGCAGGCGGGATTCCAAAGGAGGGGCATACTACCTGAATCGCACCGTCTGCTGCTTTTGTTGCTTCTAACACGACTAAGAGAAGACCGCGGGGAGCCAAGGAACCAGGATGGGCTAATAGATGCTCCAGGTGGCGGAGTTGTTTCGGCTCTTTAGAATCCCGCAGATACTGCTGGAATGCATTGTAGGCCTTAAAGAGGCGGGCTGTATGGGGCCGCGAACCCTCTGCCATGGGATAGCCGGAGGCAGTTGCATCTGCAATGGCTTCTGCAGTCGTAAGGCGTGCCTTTGCTGCGAATTCTACCACTAGAGAGCCATAATTGGCCGATTCAAACGCACGGAGATGGAGTGATTTGAGAATGAGATCGCGGCAGCCTTCTGCATTCTCTGCACCAAGGAAGGGCGCAAGAGCTGCAAATAGATTAAGGCCCGGCTCGCGGCTACGATAATCAACACCGAGGCGCATGAAGAGTGTAGCACCTTCTGCAAATGTGGGTCGAATACCCTTCTTTATCATTGCTTTTCCGCTATTTTGTCCAAAGAAGGCATCGAGCGCGGGTGGCAGAAAGGCGATTTTGCCAATCTCATCGAGCTTCTTGTCGCTTGAAATAATATACTGAGTGTGCATACTTCCCAGTGCCTGACGATAATCGATCTTTTCTTTGGCCTTTTCAATTGCTAGAGGAGCCGCTGCCGGAGCCGAAGGACCAGCAGCAGCAGTCGCAGTCCCTTCATCGTCCGAATCTGGACCGGCACCACCATCTCCCTCCAGTTGGATTGCCTTTCCATAGGATAGCTTCCCTGCGAGTGCAGCATCCAGATATGTCCTTAGTAATCTAGGTGTTAAATCTGTGCAGGGTAAATCATAACCCGCAGGATGTTTTACACCCCGTTGCATGACACCAATGAAAGGGTGCCACTTCTTTCGAACAATAACGGATTCACCAAAGCGGGCTCGTGTCATATCTTCAAACGGGCGCCCGCCGCAGAACGGGCAGGTATTCGGCTCCTTCGTAAAGCCGCGGCCCTGGCGCAATTCAAACTCGGAGCGCAAGAGAGGCAAGTTATCACGATCACACCAGAGTTCGGCGCTCGTCATAAATATGATCTGACCAGGTTCTGTTTTACTCTCATAGCTGTAGAATGTCCACATTGGTTTACCTGTGATTGGATCCTGTAAGAAGTATTCGGTCGGATAGGCACGCTTGGCTCTATATGCAGGATCCAGCGGTAAATCTTCCTTCTTTTGTGGTGGCAACATGACAAACCGCACGGCACCTTCATAGCATCGGCGAACACGGGCATACTCCGCAAGAGTCAGGATGTTGGGCTGTCGATCATCACGACGCTGGCATGATTTGCTGTAACCCTTTGTGCGCCCTGCGATAGTGCGACTGAATCCAAAGAGAATCTTATCGCGAGACTTTAATTTATCCATATACCAATCATCGTGAAGCTTTAGAGGTGCATCGCCAGGAGCCCAGGGTTTACCGCGGCATTCCTCTTCATCTGCCTTTGCTACTGCAGCAGCAAGGGCTGCATCAATGTCTGGACTTGTTACTGCTGCTACTGCTATTGCTGGTTCACCAGCTCCACCTGAAGGGCTAGGCATCTCAACTGGCTCTTCGCCTTCTCCTCCAAATCCCAGATCTGCCATCAAGTCAAACATTGCATCCCCCATCCCTTCTTCCTCTGGAGCTGCAGCTGCTGCAAAGGTCGCAGCAACACTTGCATCCGCGGCTTCAACTACGGCGGCAACCTCTTGCATGACTGGAGGGGGAGGAACCAATGATAGATCCGGTGATCCTAAGAGAACGCCCATCACCGTCATAATCCGTTCCAACTCCTCATAGGATGTTACATCCTGCACTTCAATCGAATATTCCGGGTAAGCGGCATAGAGGGCAATCACAGCTCCCGTTTCCTGATTGGATCCACGATTCTCCATCCAGCGTTCTAGGATGGAGGCAGAAGCGGCCGCAGTGAGTCCAAACTTTTCCTGCACCTCCCGCTTATAAAAATCCAGGGCGTGCGCATCTGGGACACGATTTGCACGCAGGAAGAGTTGTGTTATATATGCAAGCTGCGATGATTCGCCGTTATAATTGGAGACCGCCGACCACCGAAAGACAGAGAGAGCGGTTTCATCGGGTAACATCGGCGTTACCTCCAGAAACGGCGTCAAGGAGGCCACGCGACTCTGAATCCGTGCAGCGGTAAGTGGCGCCGCCGACCTCGGATTGGGGTGTGTCCATTTGTAGGTAGCGTGAATATCGTGCAGCTGGGGATAAAGACCCGCCGGAAATCCAATCGCGACCAACACATCGGCCAAAATACGCGTTGCATCCGCTGCGACGGCAGCAATGAAGGTGGCTCCACGCTGGGGCACTTCCAGTGTTATATCAGAGGCACCCGTGTCAAACATATACAGAATAAAGGCAGTGCCTGGCTTCACATGCTCTGACAGGATGGGAATTCGTGCCATAATAACGGCCTTCTTCAGCACAGGGGGTGGCTGATTGAGATAGGAAAGGAGAACTCGCTGATCTTCAATGAGCGGCCTCCCTTCTGGTGTCAACGCTACCTTGAGAATCGGCGGGCCGTTTACAGGAAAGAATCGCAGAAAGGGCAGTGTCCCAGATGCGGTGAGTCCATAAAAGGTCTTTTCAAGGGATTCAGGCGGCGTGGCCGGTTCTGGTAGGGTCCATCGAAGCCGAACCATCGATTGCATCTTCACTGAAGAGCCGGCTACACCCTTCGTGAGCGCGGATTCCACTACACCGATACGTCCGGTGCGATCCAGCATATAGGGGAGGCAGGTCGCATAGGCTTCCCGAAGGGCATCCGTCTGAATGGTCGAATCGGCTACTTGTCGGACTTCTGTAATCCAGGGAAAATAGAGCTGAATATAGCCTAGGAGACTGGTAGCGGTTATATCTTCGCCTTCGCCTTCGCCTACTAGCTCTGACAGGGAAAGAGCCTCAATCACAGCTGTAGGTCGCACCACATCCTCCAGAATGGAGGCTCCTATCAGTTTGGGTGTCACCGGCTTGCGATTCCCGCCTTCGTCAATCAGTTCAGGGGATGGTGTTCTGACGACTCGCGGATCAGGCACAAAAGCAGAGAACGGCCACCGGATTTCAATAGGTCTGCAAGCCCCATCTTCCATGCGTTCAAAGAGAAAGACATGCTCGGGTGCCCACCGGGGATCTCCCTCCTTGTGTATCCAGAGCAGTCGTTTCAGATCCAGCAGGCTCATAAAAGGATACACCTGGCCAATCACGGTCGGTGTCCCTTCTATTACGAGCCGAAAGGGAGCCCAGGCCCCCTGCAGATTCTTCTGCATGGGAATTTCTATGACACTCATGGTCCTCTATGAGGGCTTTTTGTTTCTTTTAAACATCAGACGCTTTGTCTTTATCATAGGTTGGCTGATCCGTAATATGGATCCCACAGTATTCGACAGGATGGGCGGTAAAATCTGTATACTGATAGATCTTTGCCTCTTCGGCCCGTTTTAGTAGCCAACCAAAATTGTTCCAAAAGACCGGCGTATGGCCGATTTCGCTGGTGCCAATGTGAGCCATCTCATGGATTGCCACGAAGGTGATAATATTCTCATCCACAAGCTCCTCCCGTTCATTGCGCTGCCGCAGACACATGTAGACCTTTTCACCCTTGTTTACACTGTAGGATGTATAGCTTGCATCGGGGGCGGATTCAGAAAATCGATCAGGCTCGGCATCAAAATTCTGTAGAATCTGGGCCACCATGGGCGTCTTCGGATGATTATCTTGGAGAAATACCATAAGTGTGATGAGTTTCGCACGAGTTCGAGCCAGGCGATCGGCCGCATCCTGTTTGTCGGGCAGATTACGGACAAGATAACGCTGGCCATCGACGGTGCTTTGAGTCAGTGACATGTCATGGCTCTCTTGTTTATAGGCCATGGCCGCAAGCCCGGCTCCTAGGACCCCAAGAATAAGTGCATAGGATCCTGATGTGTTCATGGTAGTAGCCCCTATCTTCATATGCTACTTTAAAAGTGCAGTATATGATGATATATGTTTGTGGCTTTAACCCTAATTTTTTCTAAAAAAATTGTGACGTGTTCATATCACAAAAAAAATTTATTCAAGAGGACGGCGATTGAGGTCGGGCTCAATCGTGCTGATCATCCAGGGGCTTACATTGACTTGGGGATTCGCGGGCTCTGAGCGGAGCTGGTAGTTGGCGTTACGGAGGGACTGGCCAACCGTGTTAACGCCGATGAGTGCGCCCGCGGACAGGAAGTTCTTGCCCTGGATATCACCGGCACCCGTAGGGTTCACCTGCGCCCACTGGGAGTTGTTATCCTGAGGGAGGAGGTCGACAGGGTTCATCTGCTCGCGGGGGTAGCAATCCTGGGGCTTCTTCGCGGCATTCATCGGGACAGAGCCCAGGTTGTCGCTCAGGCTCGCCTGGTAGTCGGCGAAACCGACGACCTCCTTTGTCCCAGACGCCTTGGGGACAACAGCATGGGGGGCCCCCTTTGCAACATGGCCACTCTTATTATCCTTGGGGAGCATCGTAGGGTTCTTGGCACCGGTCGCTGTTGCACCTGAGAGGAGTTGACCCTTTGCTGCTGCTGCCTTCTTTCCATCAGCAAAGTTCTCCGCCAGGCCAGAGCCGGGCATAAACCGACGGATGAGCTGGGGCGCATAACTGTAAACCGCCATCACGACCACTGCAATTACAACCAAGCCGACAATAAGATTCTGATCAAACATCGACATCGTTCTGAAGATCCGCGTGAAAATTCTTGGGCTATTCAGCCTCTCCTTCCGATGAACTCGGGGATAGATCATAATCGCTGAAATTTGATTCCGCATCATCCAGATCCCCAAAAATACGGAAGAACCGGGCTTCTTCTGTCTCTGCCATCCGGACAGCAATCTGCGCCTTTAGGCGTGCTTCACGGACTCTCTCCTTGGCCATGAACTTTTTGGCTTCCCATTCGCGAGACCGGATACGGGTGGGTGCCGCCGGTTCCGGGGATTCATCGACCTCCTCCAGCTGGATCTCGCGACTGTCACTTTCATTTTCACTTTCACCATCAACAGTCATGCCATCATCAAATAGAGAGATAGCCTCTACTCGCTCTTCCTTTACAACCTGATCCAGGATCCAGACAGGTGTTATGGCTTTGGAAGACATTACAAGGCCCTGGAGCTGCCATACAGCGGAACCTGCACTGTCGGGCTCGGGCGGTTCGGGGGGCGGGCATAAGAAGAGGGGTGCCCCCTGCATTGACTTGCCATTCCATGGATTAAAGAGGGGGTCCAGGACTTCACGCCGGGGAGGTTTGGAGAACCATTTGGGATTACTCAGGAGTGTTTCCAGAAGGGCTGACCTTTGTCGAGTGGCCCAGGCGGACCATTCGGGAGTTACCGTCCAGTTGCCGGAGGCATCCCACTGAAGACGGGGAGAGGCAATGGACGGTGTAATTGCCAGAAAGAAACCGACAGCATTCTTTTTGGGGGGTTGCAGTGCCATTCTTAGGAGGGGTGGCGATCCGCTGCGGGGACTAGGACCGCAGGGCGGCAAGGGCCGCGGCTAGGGCCGCACAGGGTCAAGGTCATCTACCAATTATAAAATAGAGGGCCTGACTAATGAGCAACAGCAATGATCTTCAAGCAAAAGAGAAGCAGTCCTATGCAGCATTGCAGGCACTCGGCCTCGAAGTCGCTGATCGCTGGGCATCAGGGTTCCAGAATCGCCCCACCCAGCAGCTTGTGCTGCAAAAGATTATTGATCCCGTTGTCAAACATATCATAGCTACCATGTCACCCTGGATCATTGGTATGGCACTCCTCTTTCTGCTCATGATTGTCTGCACCGTAATCACGTGTGTGATTGTCCTCCGCTCTAATTCAAATCATCTGGTGTATTACACTGCGGCGTCTGCTCTAGGAGAGGTGATGGGTGCTTCTGTTTGATCTTTGCATGATCTTTGTATGATCCTCGGTGTAAGCCACCCCTTGAGTTCTGAACCCCTACTAGGTATGTCAACCGAGCTCGTCTCCGTGGATCCCAAACAGAAACTTATCCAATCTATACGGGGCTGGGTTCATATGGAAAATCTGGCAGAGACTTTGAATCATCAGGCCACCAATGCCCGAAAGCTCCGGGCTCAACACGAATCCGATGCCATCGGTCTTATTAAAAAGCTCGGGCTTTCCAAGTCTACCATACAGATATCGGGTGCATCGCTGCAGCTGGCGGCACGAAAGGAGAAGGGTGCACTCTCCTGGACCTATCTGGAGAAGGAGGTGCCTGCTTGGGCCGCTACATCAGGAATACCCGCAGAAAAGGCCGCCGGTCTATTGGCCTGGCTGCAGGAGCATCGGGAGGCTAAAGATACCGAGTATTTGAAGAAGATAGTATAGATAGCCGCGTATGTCATTCTCTATAGTAACTGCATTCAGAAATCGTCGACAGCAGGAGGAATTGATGCGCCTAGTCACCCAAGAACCCGGATTTGACGCGGATGTGCTGGAGATTGCTCGTGGAGTAAAGGCGATAATTCAAAGTCAAAAGGCAGTTCCAGTGCCCCTCGCCACCATTCAGCGTGATATTATGGAGATTATCACACTGAAACGCCTTGGCGTTCGGACTATTACAAAACGGATTCCGCAAAAAGGTCCTACGGGATGGACAGACGAAGAAGAGGAACTCTTCTTTCATTGGATCCATGACACCTTTACGGAGGATCTCTGGAACTATGAGGTCATGGCCCCCGTCTTTCAAGAGGATGTGCGGCCTTGGGAGGACTCTATCGAAGGCTGGCGTTCCTCCTTGCAGATATATCTGGATCAGTGGATTGTGCGGTCGATGGATCTGATTGCACAGATCTATCCACCCGAAGAAGAAGAGGTTGATGAGGCAGCAGAGTTCAACACCCATGCTTTCACCGGCAAGAGCCGAAATTATAATTAATGACCTATTAGCTAGACCATTGCTTGCTGCTCCAAGGATTGACACCAATCGAATCCAGTTCCGACTTATACTTGTTGACCTCGCGATCAAAGGCAATGTCAGTCTTCTCCTCCATCTGAATACGCTCATCCAGAGCAGATTCGGCCGGGCGCGGCCCGTAGCAATTCACGCCGAAGCGCTGATCCGCATTCGGGAAATATCCACCGTTCACACCAGGTCGGCCGCAGGACATTCTCTCATGTTCGGGGCCGTGCTGGAGCTTATTATACGTGGCCTCCTGGGTCGGATAGACTGCCATCTGCCCTTTGACCCAGCCATAGTTGCACCAATCCGCGCCGGCCTTGTGGGCTGCCTTGATCTGATCATAGGTTGCGAGCTCGGCCCCGAAGGCCTTGCAGAGCGGCTCTGCATCGTGGAATGTATAGACATTGCGGGCTACATTGAAGACCTGATTTGAGCGAGGACCTGATCCGGATCCACCCAAGGCAGACTCTACGTCCGACTCCAGCTGGGATATTCCATGCTCAAGAGCGGCAAAGGGGCTCTCGGAGGAAGAGGACGGGGCTGCTACGGGAGCGGGTGTCAGATTTGCCTGTATATCGGCCCCCGGAACTTGAATCTTGATCTCTTCGCCCCGTTCATGACTCCACTGGAGCTTCGACCAGCCAAGATGGATATAATAGCCCACCGTCTCATAGTAAATCGCGATCACCGCGACGAGGATCAGAACTACAACAACCATCCAGCCTCCATTGGCCATCATGCTGCTAAAGTCAAAAGAAGAGGCAGCAGATACAGGGCCGCTGTTTGCTTTAAAGTTCATGTTGGTCCGGGGCCCTGATCCATTTGGAAACACTGGCGCGTTCATCTATAAGATAGTCGCTAATTTAGGCTGTTGCGGTTGCTGGAGGTATGATTGTAGCCCCCTTCTCATGGCGTTCCAGGATCATAACATAGGTATCGGGTGTGGCGGCTCCCCCAATAGGCGACGGGCTACATCGTGCATCGTCGTAAATGAGCCACTCAGGTTCTTCACCCTCGCCTGCCATGTAGTCATCCCGTGCACGCATAACATAATGCCCGCCCCGTGTGCCGCCTAGATGCTCGATAGTGGAGATAACACGGTAATGGGCGGCAGTCTCCTTCTGGATAGAAGACCATGCGATATAGCTACTAAAGTCAATGTCGGCTTCCTCATAGGGGAGACGGGCTCGCACCTTCTGTAGAGCATTCGTGAACCGCTTTACGATAAGAATCATATACGGAGGAAATTTACTGACGGTTTGTATCTTTTCGGTGCATCCCCTCTCTCCGCAGCCATCACACCGATATCCTTCCAGGAGTTCCTTGGCAAAGACAGCGGCGATACACTCACTGAGGGGCGGGGCAGGCGTGCCTGGAATGGTCGCACCAGGAATATCTACCTTGAATGTGCCCCAGGGCACATAGGTGGTGGACGTATGGGGGCATTTTGTGCAGTGGAGGGTTGCCTTCGTTTGACCGTAGAAGATATCGAGAATCTTGGAGTATTCCCGACGGTGATAGGTAGCCCAGCTTTCCACACTCTCCTTGTATTGAATACGTTCGGGGGTCTTGGGCTCACCCGTCACCCGCATATGAACTTCGCGACTGATGTGCGTATGGAGCCCATCGATCAGGAGCTGAAGTGCTTCCGCTGCATCGGCTTGTCGCCCTAGTCGAATTTCATCAATTCCGCAACTCTGTGCATAGTCCACAAAGGCACGCACAAAGGCGATGGGATTTAGGATAGCGCTTGAGCTAGGATCGGGGGTCTCGGACCAGATTGCCTTTATCAGTGCACTTGTCTGATTTGCAAGGGCAAAGCCACGCTTCTCGGGCCGACTGTAGGTGGACCAGTCGGATCCTTTGAAGAGTTCCGCAAAGGGGCGGACATGTCGGAGAGCTTGGAAGGCACAATTCAAGTAGCAGTTGTTGGCAAGATTGCCGAGGCCGCGTCGATGTACAGGTGTTGTCATACTACCTACAGAGCCGTGAGGGTTACCCATCACCTTTGCGACCCTACGGGTAAGGACCGCCGTCAAAATTATTTTCTTTGTCTTTGGGTAGGAATGAGCTGCCTCTTTAACAGTCTAGGGCGACTTCTATCTAAAGATCCTCAAGCTCTCCGCCAAGAAATTTGTAATTACTTGGAGGCGGGGTCACCGATTTTGGATGGCATGGCGACTGCTGATGTCTTGGCTCTTGAGTCGGGGCTTCAGGCAGGTCCCTATATTGCACGGATGAGAAAGCCGCAAACATGGGGCGGGGCTATTGAGATACAGGCGTGTGCTTGTCTGCATTCAGCGCGGATTCTGGTAAAGAATCTGAGAAACAGGGGTCAGAAGGATATGGAGTTTGTGCCTCTTAGCAGCACGATAACAGCCACCCTCACTGTATCTTGGAATGGTGGGCACTATGAACCGATCAGCAGATGCTGATCGCTATCATGCAATGCTTCGCATCACATGGAACCAGTTAGCAGGAGCTAACTGTCATCGCACTATGTGCGGAACCAATCATGCAATGCTTCGCCTTCGCCTTCGCCTTCGCCTTCGCATCACATGGAACCAATCAGCAAGAGCTGATCAGCCGTATCTAAACAGTAAGGAGTCCTAAAGAGTAAATGAATCCAGTTGCAATCTATCTAATGGGCTCTAGCCTTCTCGGCTGGGCTGCTGGATCCATCCATGGATCTCAAGTGCACAAAGGCCACCCAGAGCTCATTATGATGAGTGGACTTCAAGGAATGGTGATGGGCCCTTATGCACCCATCATTATACCTTATATGTTCTTCTCTAAGTCAAAATGCCCTGCTTTCAAAAAGTAAAATTAGTGACGATTGCGGTAGCCCTCGCGCATTGGCATGGTTCCAGGCATCATGTTTGGTCCAGGCATCATGTTTGGTGCAGGCATCATGTTTGGTCCAGGCATAATGGGCCCAGACATAAATCCCTCTACCGCGGTGGTCAGAAGATAGGCAACGACGACGAACACAACCGCATGGACCGCAGCCGCGAGCACAGAGGTCTGACAGGAGAGGAAGAGACCACGAGATCCAGGAGGGATTGTCAGAAGGACACCAGGGCTAAGCACAAAAAACAGGAGACCAGCAATAAGGAGCGACATTTATACTATATATAAATATAATAATCTAGGCTGCTGCAAAGAATGAACGCAAGTCCGTTTGTCCCTGTGCTTTGCGCAGGAGATCCCCAAACAGCAGATCCTCCGCGAGCTTCTCACGGGCTGCCACAGGGTCTCGGGATCTCGCTGCGGTAGCCAGTTGCTGTGTCTTGATACCAGGTAGAAGTTCTAGGACAAGTGCAAACACCTGTGCCACCGGCTTTGCAATCTGATTCGTAATGTAGAACATATAGTCCGGCTTGAGCCCCTTCTCCTTGATATACGATGGCATCTCAATACGTTCCCCTTGACTTGCCGTCTTGGGCCACGGTTTTCCATCGGGGCGCATAGCATAGGCATACGGAATACGATCGTTTGATGCCGGCTTGTTGCCTGGATCCCGCTTACCAATGCGATCTGCTAGGATCTTGTGAGCCGGCACTAATTTATACTCTGCCTTTAGCGACTTGGTGATCGTGAGCCGCTTCATGGAAAAGGCACCGGCTAGTAAATCCGTAGCCGCCTTCCGCACAAAGTGGAAGGCGGCTTCGATGTTTCGCTGAGCTAGAATGAGCTCAATCGCACCACCATACACATACTTTACAATGGGGGCATTATCCCGTCGCTTCATTACAATCCCCATCGACTTGCGATGGTAATCCGAATCCTCCAAGCCCCCCTCCGTCATGTCGCCCACGTAGCGCTTCTTGGAGAGTAGACAGAAACAGCGGAACATCTTATCGAACTCAAAGTCATGAGGGGGCTTGAGAGCACCTGAAATGGCATGACCGGCCTCTTCGGCCAGCTCCTTGGCGGCTTCCTGGGCGGCCCTTCCCGTAAGCCGCTTGCCCGTCACAGGATCCTTTGGCTTGAAGGAGATAAACAGAGAATCCGTGTCGCCGTAGACACAGACGGCTTCGCAGCGTGGATCGCCTGCAGCCGGCCCCCAACCCGCTTCGATGACGGCCTTGCTAAACATGATCTGGTCTCGCCCATGCGCCGTCGTCGAGGCTGCAATACACTTGCGGCGGATCTTGGAGGTATTGGAGCCCATCTGGCCATAGAGAGAATTGGCCGTAAGCTTGTAGGCCAATTGAAGAGCATCCAGTAGTGCTTTGCGGAACTCATCTGTCTCCTTCTCGGCCTGCTTGCGAACGGCCTTGCGTTGCCCCAGCAGCTTCATCAGAATCTTTGGCAACGTCGATTTCTTGGAGGGATCCCGATCCTGTGCAAACCGAACGACACGCCTGCCGGCCTTTTTGAGCTCAGGATGCTTCCGCTTGTCCGCTGGATCTGGTTTGAGGATATCATACTCCACATTGAGGTAATCCCAGGTCGGTAGATTGTCATAGCGATCCGAGCCTTCCTTGGTCGCCACAAAGCGGCCTTCCAGGTCATAGTCCTTGACGGAGACCACCGAATCGTGACTCATATTCTCGCTGATCTCGGAGGAGGGATACAGGGAACTGAAATCCAGGGCTGCCACGGGCTCATTGTCAAAGTAAATGCCGGTAATAGGATCCAGCACGATGGCTCCTTCGTAGCCCTCGATGTCATCATTGTTCTTGGTTACAATGACCTCTGGGATTTCCGCCAGCGGGCATGTCTCATCCTGCGCAGCGGCCTCACGGGGCGGTGGCGCAGGCAGCACGGGGATTAGGCGATCCTCCTTGCGGCACTCATAGAAGACAAGGGATTCGGACTTGATGCCCTGGCCGCGGGTGAAGATGAACTCGACCGGCACCCAGCACACATTGGCCATGGCGACCGAATTGTTGAAGACCTCGAGCTTCTGGAAGAGCTCCATGACCAGATCGCAGTCCTGAATACAGTATT
>Ga0136644_10002306_pt1 | contig 14628 bp, 10 predicted proteins | sample C_130820_EF_Meta_FD_94780 | JGI IMG/M metagenome (GOLD analysis project Ga0136644, IMG submission 94780) | Freshwater microbial communities from Lake Croche, Canada to study carbon cycling - C_130820_EF_MetaG (v2) (version 2) | ecosystem: Environmental > Aquatic > Freshwater > Lake | place... | reverse complement strand
TAATATTACGTATATTGTGTATTATTATCCGAGCCAAGAATGGTGGTTGTTTGTCCAGATACCTACCCCGACAACGACACGTACCAAGAGTACTTTGATTTGTTTCCCTACGAGCTGAGTCCCTTCCAAAAATACGCTGTTGAAGGAATTGTCAAGGGACACCATGTATGCTGTATGGCACCAACAGGTTCGGGTAAGACGATGCCTGCAGAATTCGCCATCCAACATTTCACTATGCAGTCAAAAAAGGTAATTTATTGTAGCCCTATCAAAGCATTATCGTCCCAGAAGTTTTACGAGTTTTCAAAGAAATATCCACACATTAGTTGGGGATTATTTTCTGGAGACCATAAGATCAACCCAACTGCAGATGTGTTAATATGCACGACCGAGATCCTTCAAAATTGCCTATTTACCCAACAAGGGAAAGAATCAACCGACCAATGGGAAGAAACAACCGACCAACGTGAAGAATCAACCGAGAAAGGGAAGGATCTTAACTTTCAGTTAGACATCAACGAAGTAGGCTGTGTGATCTTCGACGAGGTCCACTACATCAACGACCCGGAACGCGGTCAAGTATGGGAAAAAACCTTCTTACTTCTCCCGCCCCATGTACAGACGGTCTCGCTCTCAGCCACCATCGATAATCCACAGGGGTTCGCCCAGTGGATCGAAGATCGGTATCCCGGCCCCGGCCAAAAACAAGTCTATCTGGCCTCGACGAACCACCGCATCGTCCCCCTCTCCCATTACGGATTCATCACCACCACCGAATCCATCTTCAAACATGTCAAAGACAAGGACATCCAAAAGCAAATCCGCGACAACACCAACACCCTCATCCCACTCCAGGACGCCAGCAACAAATTCAGCGACGCCGGCTACCTCACCATCAAAAAATACACCAAAATGCTCGAAGACAATCAAGTCCACATCAACCGCAAGCACACCATGAATCAATTGTTGCTTTTCCTCCGGGATCGCGACATGTTGCCCGCCATCGCGTTCATATTTTCGCGTAAAAATGTCGAAGCCGTGGCGAGCGAGATCACGGTCCCGCTCCTAGAGGACGACAGCAAGATCCCTTATACCACAGCAAGGGAGTGTGAACAAATCATCCGTAAATTCCCTAATTACCAGGAATATCTGCAGCTGCCCGAATATAATACACTTGTGAAGCTGTTGGAAAAGGGGATAGGTATTCACCATAGTGGGATGTTACCTTGCTTGAAAGAGCTCGTGGAGATCTCCATCTCCCAGAAGAAAATAAAGCTGTTATGCGCCACAGAATCGTTCGCAATTGGCCTCGATTGCCCGATCCGCACGGCGATTTTCACCAGCCTCACCAAGTTCGACGGGAACACGGACCGCTATTTGTTGGCCCACGAATATACCCAGGCCGCGGGCCGGGCGGGCCGACGCGGGCTCGATACAGTAGGCCACGTCGTCCACTGCAATAATCTATTCAAAGTACCCACCCTCAACGAATATAAAACCATTTTAAGCGGGATTCCCCAAACCCTGGTCTCCAAGTTCCATATCTCGCACGGACTGGTCTTGAACCTCACGAAAAACAGCCCGAACGGCGAAGTCAAGCCCGAAGAAATATACCGGTTTTGCGAGAAGAGCATGGTCAAGGGCGAAATCGAGTACGCCACGGTCGGGATCCGTAAAAGAATCGGTGAACTGGAAGACGCCATCGCCAAAAAATCGCAAAGCATCGCCCTGAAACCGACCCCCGTCGACGTCTGCCAACAGTATTTGAGGTTGGAAGAGCTTCTTAAGACGAGCACAAACAAGAAACGCAAGGAATGTGAGCGCACCATCGCCGCCCTCAAGGACGAACATAAGAGCCTGTTGAAAGATATCGTGGCCGTGCGCGAACTGGACGCACTGACGGCGGATCGGGACCGAGAGTATGCCTCGCTCGATAATAATGTATCATGGATAAAGACCAATGTCGACTCGGTATGCCAGCTCCTGATACAACACGGTTTTATCACACATGAGACGAAAGACACGAGTACCTACGCCTACGCCCCTACCCTCCTGGGGAAGGTGGCGTCCTCCATGGCCGAAGCAAACCCGCTCATCACGGCTAAAATGATGGTCGACACCGACTATTTCCAAAAGTACAGCAGCAAACAACTGGTGGGGCTTCTGTCGTGTTATACCGATGTCAAAGTCTCGGACGAGGTACGGGCAACCATTCCGTCCTGCGAAGACCCACTGACGATTGAAGGTGTGAAACGTATGGTAACATGGTGCGACGTGTTTGAAAAGGCCGAACGCGACCTCAACCTCTATACCGGGGTCCACTACGACCAAATCTTGATGTTTGATATGATACAGTATGCGATGGACTGGACGGACTGCACCACGGAACAAGAATGTAAATATTTCATCCAGGCGGTGATCAGTGAAAAAGGTATTTCGGTGGGGGATTTTACAAAGGCGATGATGAAGATTGTTACGATCGCCCGAGAGATCGAAAACGTGTGTGAAATGGTGTTTGAAGGCAGCCAAGTCGAATTGTTACATAAGCTAAGGCAGATCGAAGGAATGGTCTTGAAATATGTCTTGACGTCGCAGAGCCTATATCTGTAGGGAACCAAGGTTCCCCTACGACCCTTCCTTTCAGGGGAACCTACGGTTCCCTCAGGGCGCTTTCAGCGCCCAAGGGTTGAGCAGCTTCGCTGCTCTGACCCCTCAGACCCCTCCCTTAATTATGTTAACCTGCTTGTTAAGATAATTTCCAAGGATTTTTTCAGTCTGAGGGAAGGGGGTGCGGGGATTGAGCCCCTTCGGGGCTCCACCTTGGGCGCCATAGGCGCCCTGAGGGAGTTAGAAACGCAATGCTTTACGAAGTAAAGCAAAAGCGTTTCTTGACGTCGGTTCCCCTGAGAAGGAGGGGTTATAGGGGTCAGAGCAGCGAAGCTGCTCAACCCTTGGGCGCTGAAAGCGCCCTGAGGGAACCTTCGGTTCCCTTAAGTGTAGGTAGGGTTGATCGGTTGCGACGTGGTGAAACCCGACGTATCCGTATAAGCTTTACCATTCGGATCCGTAAACCGGAAACCATAATTGGTCCCCCCACGGCTCTGACCCCACAGCAGCAAAATAGGGTATTGAGTTCCCGCGGTCAGGTTCACCGGGTAGCTAAGCTCGGTATGGTAGTCGGTGGTCTTGAAGCTATAATTATTGACAGTAGGGTTCCGAGCATTGTCGCCCAGGTACATCCACATGAAATCGTCGCCAATCAGGTAAAATGTCCAGGTCCCCGACACGTTCGGTGTAAAGATGCCCTGGGCCGTGATACCGTACATACCCGTAAAGTACCGCGCATAAGGCGATGCCCCTCGTGTATAATCATTCGTAAAATTCGTGGTAATGCCGGTCGCGACGACGGGGTTCTGATAAAAGTATTGTAAAGTATGCTGTTGGAAGTCCGCGCTAAAACCGGCGGGTCCTGCGACATCGCCATTGTTATACATGTTCAGTATGAGACCATTTTGCACCACCGGTACCACATTGACAACCTGACTGCTCACGGTGCCTGTGCTATTGGTGGCGGTGATCACGAAGGCGGAAGGGTTAGGTGACGTCACATTGAATGTGGCAGGGGAGGTGGTGCCGTTCGTGGGACTCGCAGGTTGGCCATTGATCGTAAATGTGGTGGTAACGCCTTGTCCAGTACCCCCGGACCAGGATGCCGTGAACCCATTGACCGAGACGTTGGATGTCTTGACGTTTGTTATGGGGGTCGGAGGTACCGTAGGTGCTGCGGGGGCCGCGGGGGCGGCAGGTGCAGTCGGTGCAGTTGGTGCCGTTGGCAGTGGTGGCACAGGGGTCGGATTCAAGATGGGATTAGGCACCGTAGGCACCGTAGGCATAGTGGGCGCCTTGATCCCTGTGCCCACGCCAGCACCCACATTTATCGGGCTGGACGTCCCGCTGACGCTGGCAAACGGGTTGCCAAAAGGGGTGGCCGTCACCGTGACAGTAGTGGTTAAAGGATCGGTGCGGGTCAGGGTCAGGGTGGTCGGATTTGTACCCCGACTGCTGGCGATGATGCCGTTGGAAAGCGAATAAGAATATTGGACATTGGATCCCACGCCTCCGGTCCAGGTGACGACGATTTGCCCAGGCGCGGACGAGACAGCATTGATATTGGATAGAGGCGTAATGGATCCGTGTCCATTAATGGACCCAGTAGCGGAGCCGCTAATGGCTGGAAAATTCTGGATATGTCCTCGAATAATTTTGGAGGTTAAAGACATCAAAACGTCTAACACGGTCTATATATTCATCCAACAAATAATTTATCCACCTTTTCTTTCGAGACCACCATATACTTGGTTTCTCTGTCGACCAAACTGTACCCGATCAAAAACTCCTTGTCCTTCTCCATATAGACAAACCCCAATGTGTATTCCACCTTTTTATCTTCAAACCTAAATAATCTGGTATAACGTTTGAGTTGCATCGAGAACAAATCCAAGGTAACAAACAAATGATAATAACAGCGCGGTTGTTCGTAGCTCACCACATGACATATGAACCAAACCTCGTCATCGATCCGAATTCCGTTGGTCGACCCCCGTACCCACCGGAAAAAATTTGGTGCGTCATAGGAACGTTCCAGCACCAATTTCTTTAAAATATTCCCCTTTTCGTCGAGGTTCCGGTCAGGGTCGTCGACAATGCTGCCGATGGTGAGGGGTGACCAACCGTAGATCGTCTTGACCTGCCGATCCCCATTTTTGAATAAGACCCAATTTTTCTCCACACCCTGTTTGTTGTCCACCGTGACCAGGTTCGATGCGATCGCCCCGTACTTGATGGTACCGTGTTCGATATAAGAGCGCCCGTATTCCAGAACCCGCGTGGCGTTGAAACAGATAACCTCGTTGTTCGAGAACAGTCGCACGTCCTCGAGGCCCGCATACGTATCATCGTAACATTTATTATAGTCCAACACGGTTTCGTTCGTCTTGTTCCACTGCCCGCCCCCCACATTGATGGTCGCCAACACGTTTTGGTTCGTATTGCGACCCTTGCTGTCACGAATACTATATTTACCGTTATCGTCAATATTATAAGAGACATAGCGTACATTCACATATAACTTGGATTTATTGAGGGGGTCGACCCAGACGGAGGGCGTACTGGAAACATACACGCTAGGATCGAGCACGGTCGAACTCACCGTTTTCCCGATTAACCTGAGAACCTGTAGCCGCTGCTCCCACCGCGCGAGCGTGGCGGCGTCCTCGAGGCGCTTGAGTGAGGGGGCATAATATTTGTAATTCGAAATCACGTTACGGCCAATGTCGGGCGGGGTCAGGGGGGTCGTCAAGACCTTCATAGACAACGCGATCACATCGTGCTTCCGTGGGTTCCGGTAGAAGCCGACGATGGTGAACTCGTAGTCGAGCTTATACTCGTAGACGTCGTTCTCTAGAAAGAGGAATTCGGACCGCACCGACCCTCCCCCATCCTCCTGCATCGATTCGCGCGCCATTTCGTAAAACGCCTGGGCGAGAACATTGTCGCCCTTATTTCGATAATAATGAATAATTTGGTATAGGTTCTCGACACGACACGGCAGACACTGGTAGCCACACAACCAATAATGTAGGGCTTGGGCAAGGTCCCCCAACGCTTTATAACTTTTCCCAATCGAATAATAGGAGAACCAAATCTCTTGGTTCCAACCGCCCATTTCGATGCGTTTTTTATAGTATTCGATGGCTTTGATGTGCTGACCCGTATTGAAATAACTATTAGCCAAATAGAAGGTATAACGGTCGTTGCCCGGGTTCTCCTCGAGCCCCTGAGATAATAAGCGTATGTCGCGTTGAAACTTATCGCCCTTGGCCCCACCGTCCCCGATGTCGTCAACAAACAACAAGGATTTGTCGAGCTGCTTGATGACGGTGTCGGGCGGGGTCTGTAAAAATTCGTGGGTGACGCCCCAGTAGGAGAACCCGTCGATGTTCTTGATGATACGAACATTTTTATAATAAAACGCGTCACTACCCTGAAAAAGATGGTAGGCTATACAGTTATTCGTGCCCAACGCGCGTCGGAAATTACGTGGGCAGAGTTTAGGTTCGACCCGTAAGATCATGTCGGCGTCCATCAACAATAAAAAATCGGCACGCGGGAGCCCTTCACATGCTTTTAGCGCAAACGTGCGGTTATAGGCGAAATCACGGAAAGGTTCTCGAACGATCTTACCTGGGATGTTACGGGATTTAAAATATTCTTCGATTATTTCTACGGTATTGTCGGTGCTGCCGGTATCACAAATACAATACGAATCGATGAGGGGGAGAACCGAGTCGAAGAGACGGACAATGATACGTGATTCGTTTTTGACGATCATGTTGAGACAGATGTAGGGACCCTCATCGAGAACCTTTACCTTTTCCGGCTCCCCGGACTCCACTGCGGACCCCGCAGACGGCATGGTATTAGTTTCTGAAATAGACTGTTGTTGTTCGATCCCTTTGACACCTTTGGCCCCTTCGATACCTTTGGTACCTTCGATACCTTTGGTCCCTTCGGTCCCTGCCCCTGCGTCCGCGCCCACACTTGTGTCCGCACCTAATAGTGTAGATACAGTTTCAATAATGGGGTTCGGAATGAAATCTCCACTGGAATTAGCCATTTACTTTTACGAAAAAATATATATATCTATTGTAATATTCCTAAAATGTCTTTTACACGCCAGTACGATGATCCTACAAAAATAAAACAGCAATTACAAGATACGACGTTTGTGGGAAGATATATGTTGGATAAGCCTGGGTACGGGGTGAGTAATCTGACGTTTATCGAGGACCCACAGATCCGCCTACAGAATTGGGGTGCTAATATCAATACGAATCAACCGCGGACTGACATTGAATCGGACCTGTTTACGTTATCGAGACGGTATAACCGCGATTTAGTCGAAGTGAACGATCACCTGAAACATGGTATTGTGCCGACGCCGGCGAACTGGGGAACTACGAAACCGTTTGTGGACGAGAGCCGTGCGAGCTGCCCGGCCTGGATGTATCGTACGGTGGAGAACAATCGCTGGGAGTTTCCGCTGATCAACCCGCAAGATCATATCGAACGCCCATTTAACTATGATGTGCAAACCCGTATCATCGAAAAAGACCTTTTCTGCAGGGAACCTACGGTTCCCTCAGGGCGCTTTCAGCGCCCAAGGGTTGAGCGGCTTCGCCGCTCTGACCCCTGCGACCCCTCCCTTAAACTGTAAGGGATTCTTGGGAATTACCTTGGAAATTATCTTAACAACCGGGTTAACATAATTAGTTTACTGTTGAGGGAGGGGTCGCAGGGGTCAGAGCGGCGAAGCCGCTCAACCCTTGGGCGCTGAAAGCGCCCTGAGGGAACCGTAGGTTCCCTGCATGCAGAATAAACTATATATATATAACAATAAGTGATTGAAAAATGGAATTGGCAGTACCAACGATTGCACTTGGATTACTATATATTGTTTCAAATCAAAAGAAGGGCAAAGAGAACTTTAGTGGTCAATCGAAACTCCCGAACACGAATATCGCCGACACCAACTACCCGGAAAATCAGTATTACGACCCGGCAACTCCCAACATGGATCAGACCGCGGAGCTAACGGTGAACAACAAGTACGACAACGCTGGCGGAGCCTATACTGACAAATATTTTAACGCCAACATGAACCAGGGCACCTTAGGTAACGCAGCGAACGGAACGGGAGGAACGGGAGGAACGGGAGGAACGGGAGGAACGGGAGGAACGGGAGGAACGGGAGGAACGGGAGGAACCCAGTACTACTCGCTCACGGGTGAGAAGGTGGGAAGCGACTACTTCGTCCATAATAACATGCAGCCGTTTTTTGGATCGAACGCACGGAATGCGATTGCGAACAGCAACGTCACGGAGAGTATCATGGACAGCTACAGTGGCTCCGGATCGCAGATCATCACGAAAAAAGAGGTATCGCCCCTGTTTGCCCCCAACGAGAACATGCAGTGGGCCCATGGCGCCCCGAACCGCAGCGATTTCTTTCAGAGCCGGGTGAACCCTAGTTTACGCATGGCCAATGTGAATCCGTTCGAACAACCCCAGTCGGTGGCGCCGGGTCTAGGTTTAGGATATGGCACGGAGGGTGCCGGAGGCTATAATTCGGGTATGATGGCCCGTGAGCAATGGCTCGATAAGACCGCGGATCAGCTGCGTGTCGACAGCAAACCCAAGGCCACCGGGTTCTCGCTCTTGGGCCACGAGGGTCCAGCAGATAGCTATATCAAACGTATTGCGACCCAAGAGCAAATGGGAGTCATGGAAAAAAATCGGCCCGAAACATCGTTTGCCTGGGACACGCGGACCAGTGGCGGTGACCATGGCGATATTGGCCGTTTGACCCCGGGTAGCACGGCCGACAAGGGCTATACCTTACGCGCAATTCCGGTCGAACGTAATGTGAGTCGCCCGGATACCGCGGTCTCCTACGGCGGTATTGCTGGAGGCGCGGTCGATGCCACCTATTTGCCGGGCGAGTACATGCCCACTCACATGCAGGAGCTCGGTGCGGTGCCGATCGGAGTCGCGAATGCCAACGGCCGTAACTATGCGACCGACGCGGACTTTGAAATCAAGGCCAAGGCGGCTTATCCCAACAACCGTACCGCGAACAAGCAGGATAATTATTTTGGCATTGTGGGTGGGGGCATGGGGGCCGTCATCGCCCCCCTTCTGGATGTCCTGAGACCGAATCGTAAGAACAATGTGATTGGCACCCTCCGCCCTTACCAAAATCCGAGCACCACGGTCAAACAATCGTATGTGTTTAATCCGGCCGACCGCCCCGCGACCACGATCCGTGAGACGACGGAGCAGGGTAAGGGACATCTTAATATCAACTCGCAGACCATGGGGGCGTATCAGGTGACGGATCATCAGGTCCCGTTTACGAACCGTAACGAGGTGGGTGTGTATAGCTACACGGGCGGATCGAGCGCCGGACCCCGAGGACGCCAAATGACGTCGTATGAGGCCAACTATAACCAGCGTAACAACGATATTAAGTCGAGCACGATCCAGGGTCATATGGTGCCTGGTAACATGTCGCTGATGAATGGCGATATTAATATGCGCCAAGTGAGCCGCGATTCTGTCTTGCAGAACCAACGTGCGGTGATTGGGACCATGCCGGCCCAGATCCCGGACGCCACCATCCTGGGGAAGGAATCGGGCAACACCAACCAGTTATATTCCACGATTCAGGCGGACCGTAATGCTAGCCTGGATATTACACAGATGTTGAAGTCGAACCCGTACGTGGTGAACTATCAGGGGAACCCACGGTTCCCTCAGGGCGCCTAAGGCGCCCAAGGGTTGAGCAGCGAAGCTGCTCTGACCCCTCTGACCCCTCCCTTAAACAGTAAACTTCCTTGATGACAACCTTTGAAATTATCTTAACAACCAGGTTAACATAATTTTTGAATTTATCGACTAGATCCCTGCAACAAAAAAAGGGTTAATAGGTTACAAAACACAATTGTTTATTTTTTTTAGACCGCATTTGAGAAGGTGTTAGCAATCACTGTGTCGCCCACAAATCCCCCGCATGCCTCTCCCGTTACGTTATCGTACCAGCCCGTCTCTTGGCGCTGCAGTGCCGGAGGGCGCGGAGGGAGACGTAGAGCCAGCTTCTCCTCCGGAATCTCGTCGTCTTCTAGATCAGGTAAAGCCTGATTAAGCTGTGCCAAGTCCAGCGAAGCTGGATGGACCTGTTCCTGTGCCAGTTCTTGCTCTTGCTCTGGTTGGCCAAGGTGCGCCATCAGCTTCGCCAACTTGCGTTCCAGTTCCGCGATGCGTTGTTCCTTCTGCAGATTCTGGGCAATCAAGTACTCAAACCACCCGGCATGATGTTGTTGCACCTCGTACACTTGTTCCACCGTATGAGCCAGTTGATGGATGTTTTGTTCGGTGAATTGCACCGGGTTCTTGTTCACTGTCACCGTGGCCTGATAGGATTTGTCACCTACTTCATACGGAACCCGGATCTCGGGCGCCTCCAAAAACAGCTCGCTTACCTTGGGCCAGCTCTCCTCCGTAAAATAGACCGCAGCCCGGCGCCAGTCCTTCTTCTGCGGTTGAATTTCAAAGAAATCCACGCGGACAACCTCGCCAAACTCCCCCATGATACCATTCAGGGTCGCACAGTTAACCGTGCGGTGAATGCTGGGGATAAAGACACTGTGTTGCTCGGCGTGGGTCGTCATGTCAATAGATATATTAGGTAGGGTACGTTCCATGTTTTCATAAAAAAGAAATTCAATTTTAAGGGGAACCCATGGTTCCCCTTTAACCCCCCCCTTAAACCAACTAACCGGGTGCCAAGGATCCTTTAACGATTAAGGGACGGGTTTAAGGGGAACCGTCGGTTCCCCTTAAGGGGGCATCATATAATTTCGCGCAGATCCCCCGCAAATAGTGGTGTAATTCGTGTATCTTTTTCAAGTGGCAGTCGTCCACATACGGCAGCAGGTCGGCGTCGAGACGAAATTCGGCCTGTAAAATGTAGTTAATCTCGCATCCTACCAAGGTTCTCAAAAACACGTCGTGTAAGTACACCCCCAGGTTCTCGTGTAAATAATCGTTCCAATCCAAAATATAGTCCGGCAGTCGGGGGTCACCCATCGGCGGGTGTGGGTTGTTCCGCGTATAGATCTGTTGTCGCGCCTGGATCGTCCCGGTCACACTATCCTGGTTCTCCGTCACACGATAATTATAGAGCCGCGTATTCATACGACCAAACAGATGTCGGTCGCTCAGCCGGCGCATATACTCCCCAAAGAGCACATCGCAGCACTTATTATCTATCACGTCCTGATACGGGGCCAGTGTATTATAAAAGCGGTCCAGCACCGACCGGTGCACACAGTAACACCAGTATTCGTGCCGATGTTCTCGGTGGTCTTTCTCGCAGTGGCTCTCATAGAATCCAGCGAAGTGGCGGTCCGAACCCTCCTCGATCCCCTTACAGATATGGTGGATACTTTTAATAATCACCTCGTTACGGGTCGGTTCGTAGGTGTCGTCGTCGTCGCAGAACATGACATATTCGTAGTGGAAGGTCGGGTTCTCCAACATCATCAAAAAATGTCGCATTTGGGGGGTCTTTTGTTCTCGGATATAAACATGTATATAGGGGTTTCTCATCAAATTATGTTGGATCAATTGGCGCACGGTTTCGGCCCGGATCTCCTCGTTCTCGAACGAGATCGACAGGTGTACGGGTACGATGACAGTCTGGGCGACTAGGGACTGGAGACACTCGACGAGGTAGGAGATGCGTTTCGCGTTGGACAGGTGGGACGCAATGGCGATACAAATACTGTTAGCGATTTTAACCATAAGTGCGTCGGCCATGTTTTCGGTTCCTCGATTAGTGATTAGTATAGAAACAATAAAACGCCATTTTTCTATATATTTTCTTTTTCTAATGGTATTATAGCTCGAATCCATGTCCGATTACATTGTGGCGATTCCGTCCTATAAACGCGCCGAGTTATGCCGTGACAAGACGTTGGCTGTGCTGAAACACCATAAAATCCCTGCCAGTAAAATCTATGTTTATGTGGCTAATCGGGAAGAATATGACGCCTATGTCCAGGTTCTCGACAAGAGCTTGTTCAATAAGTTAGTGATAGGGAAAAAGGGACTTGTGCCGCAGCGCCAATTCATCATGTCGCAGTGGCCCCAACACAAACATATCGTGTTTTTCGACGACGATGTGGCCGAGATCGATCTGACGATGTCGCCGATGTTCCGGGGGAAATCGCTGGACCATTTTTTCAAGACCGCGTTTGCCGAATGCAAGAAACACCATTCGTTTATTTGGGGGGTCTACCCGGTCTTCAATCCGTTCTTTAGAAAGGGTCGGGGGGAGATGTCGACGTGCTTGAACTATATTGTGGGGGCGTTTTACGGGATCATTAACCGTCCTAACTTGGACGCGATCCGACTCACCATTACGAAGGAGAACGGGCAGAAGGAGGATGTCGAACGAAGCATAAAATATTTCATTTATGACGGTATTGTGCTGCGGTTCAATAAGGTAGGATTCCAAACGCAATATTACGGAAAATATGGAGGTCTAGGTACGTTTGAAGATCGTTTGAAACCCATGCGGGAAGCGTCACAAAAGTTATTAAAAGCTTATCCTGATTATGGCTCGATATCAACCCGACCCAATGGAATGACCGAATTTAAATTACGGAAAATTCCTGCAAGGAACGGAGAACCTGACACCACGAAAAACACCACAAAAAAGAACAAAACGACGAAGAACAAGACCCGGCGAAACAGTATGGCTTAAGCGAGCGAATTATATTTAGATTCAATGTCATTGTCCTGATACCATTTCACATAGTCTTCGTACATAATTTTTCTAATTATGTTTTTTACGGTGATTTTGTTCTCGTCCAACTGGCCCGACAGTTGGATATTTCGCAATAACCAACTTGTGGCGATATTGAAAAAAACCTGTTTGGTCCCGTACTGGACTTTGCTCGGTCCTTTACCCTCGCCATCTCCCTCCCATACTAGCGTCACTACCCCGTCAACATGGTTTTCGGGGAGTTGGCACGAATAGGCCCCGAAACCCAGGTCTTTACTAAGGATAATGTTCATATGTCTATTACGACACTAAATATTTATACCATTTTACATAAAAATATGCAATGTGATTCGACAATTTATTATTTTTTATATTTTCTACGAATATTATAATTAGACAAGTAATTATAATATGACCATTGTAAAGAAAGAAAAGAAAGGTAATGTTACAGTTTATACCGTGAAAAAGAATTTCGACGACGAGAAGATGGAGAAGAAGATGAACACCTTTTTAAAACGAGACAATATTGACACCATTATTACCGATGACGCGGACGTATACGGAGAAGATGGTAAATTACTTCTTAGATTTAGAAAAAATGTTCTCCCCCGAGAGCACGTGGATGCGTTCTATGACAATGTCATCAACTTCGCCAAGAACAAGAGTGGATTACGTGCGAGTGCGTCAGGAAGTAAGAAAATGGGTTATTCGGATAAAAAGGTCATGTCCAACATTTTCGGGTATTTCGATACTTGGTCTCCGGGTCAAAAGGCGGTTTTCAAAAAACGTGGAAAAACTCCGTCGGTCACCGTCCGCGAATGCCGATTCAACATGGATTACCCTGAAGAATATAAAAAAACGATCCCCCTGATCAAGGACATCGATGAACTTTACGCTAAAATGACACCCGAGCAGTACAAGATACAACGACGAATGGCGAACCAAACCCATTTTAAAATCCCCGGAACATCGTTTACTACCGTCACGACCAATGTCAATTACACCACAACCGTTCATCAAGACGTCGGTGACTGCGTCGATGGTTTCGGTAATTTAGTTGTGATAGAAAAGAGCGAAGGTTCCGAGCCAGGAAAGGGGTATGAGGGCGCCGAAACCTGCTTCCCCCAATATGGTATCGGTGTGGATGTTCGCACAGGTGATGTTCTCTTCATGGACGTGCATCAGCCCCATGCGAACCTGCCGATGATAAAGAAGGACGAGGATGCGATTCGGCTCTCGATCGTCTGCTACCTACGCACAAATGTATGGCTGCGTACCAAGAACCGTACCCGCCGCTTCTACGAGACCCATAACCGCACTGTGAGAAATCTGCGGAGCAGCAAGCCGAAGTAAGTTTGCAATGACTATAACAACTTTCTACCATGTTATTATAGTAAATATAAAAAGGTCAAAATGAACATCAAAAAATTCGTATTACAAAACCCCATATTAGCTGTGACCGCAATCGTACTCAAACTCGTGGTTCTCGCATTGATATATACTTATTTCTTTAGCAGCAACAAATACAGTATCGAAACCTATTGCACCTATGCCCAACCCCCGTCGTCCTATTTCCCTATGTTGGTGTTGACGGGTCAAAATAAAAAGGCGACAAGTATGGGTGTGGTTAGCACACCCACCATCCAAGGACAAGTAGGGGGCGATTGGATTTCCGCCGAAAAATTATACGATTACAATGCCCAATACTATAGCTACATGAACTATGACCCGTCGGACTATCCTGGGTACAGTATCACCGACACGTCCTTTATTGATGTCTCGGGATACCACATCGACCTCTCCTCCTCCTACCTGACCCTGACGATGACGGACACGACGATAGGCACCCCGAACGTGGCCCCGAATGGCAATTATTCCATCGAATTCTATAAAAACGACAAGGACTGTCGTTCTCCGAATACGCACATCTATGGTTTCAACCGCAACAATTCGCCCGAATCCGCCAATATAGTGTTCAATAACCCGGCCTGCGGGGACACGTTCTCCCTGACCATCAAACCCGTCCACAGCCGTAAAAGCACATATACACCTTCGCGCATTGAAAATGCGCGTGGTAACGTTACTTTGCCACAGGAATCGCCCACATTATTGGGCGATTTAAATCGGCAAAGGTGTAAACATGTGGGCGATGTGTTTCCTGAACAATTCACAATCGACATCGCATTTCATATCAACCCACATAAAACAGTAACCTGGTC
>Ga0136644_10002305_pt1 | contig 14631 bp, 16 predicted proteins | sample C_130820_EF_Meta_FD_94780 | JGI IMG/M metagenome (GOLD analysis project Ga0136644, IMG submission 94780) | Freshwater microbial communities from Lake Croche, Canada to study carbon cycling - C_130820_EF_MetaG (v2) (version 2) | ecosystem: Environmental > Aquatic > Freshwater > Lake | place... | reverse complement strand
TTATTAATTAATAATTGTAATAATTGATAATTATTATATTTATCAGCAATTTCAAATGCTGAATAATCTTTATTTTTAATATTAAATATATTAGTAATTTTTGATAATAATATTTTACATATATCAAAATTATTAAATTGAGCTACAATATCAAATATTGTTGGATTGTTTTTAATATCAAATATATTATCATATTTTTTTGAATATGTCTTAATAACATATTCAAATGATATTTTTCTACTATATTTGATATTTTTATTTATTTTATCTAATAATAATTTAGTAATAGATTTATTTTTTGTTAAACAACTAAAATGAATTGTATCTGTTGTATCTGCTCCACATTCTATTAAATATTTTATGATTTTATTATCTTTGCAATTTAATACTAACATATTTATTAAACTGATATCATCATTATAATAATTAATATCAGCATGATATAATAATAATTCTTTAACTGCATTAATATTTCCACTACATGCGACATAATATAATTCATTATTAATAATTTTACATCCATAATACAAAATTGTTTTAATCATATTTTCATATATGAATGGATTTCTTTTATTAATTCTGTAATTAATAGATATATATTTTAATAATTTCATGTTATTAATTTCAATATCATTAATATTTATTGTTGGATTTTTAATAATATCATTAAATTGTTCAAGATTTAAATTTATGATTGAAGCACTTAATAAATCCATGATTATTATTAATATTATTTTTAGTTAATTGTTATTATAATTTTCAAATTTTTATAATATTAGTTTAAATCGGAAATTTAAACTAACATTATAAAAATTTGAAAATAATAATAATAACTAACTAAATATAATATTAATAATAATAATAATGGACGAAAGAGAAGAAATTAAACAAAATATATTTAATCAAGGATATATATATTTGATATTTAATAATTATTATGATACTGATATTGGTAGATCTTATTGTGATTTTATGGCTACATGTTTAAATGAAGAAACAGTTGATTCATTCATTGAAGACAATACAAATATAATATCTGAATTTGAAGTTGTACCAGATTTTGAAGTTATAAAAATTAATATTACTAGTGATTTTGAATATTATGAACCTATACAAAGTGCAAGTAATATAAATAAAACTATAGTATATCTAGATGATATTTTAGATTTATTATATACAAATTAAATCTTTGATAAGAATTCAGAAAATAAATTAACTTCATTTATATCAATTGATGACAATTCATTCTGAAGTTCTTCAATATTATCTAAATTAGATATTTTTAAACATATATTTTGAATTAATTCTAAATAAAATAATCCATCAAATGAACTATTTTTAATTATTAATTCAATATATTCTTCATATTTATCACATATATCTAATAATAATAATTTATTAGGATCTGGCATTTCAAAAGAATCAATATTATCAACCATCATAATAATTAAATCTTTTATTTCTTTTAAATATGTCATATTAGATTTTATTTCTGATCCATTTTCCATTTGATACAATAATTCTTTTTCAGAAGATGATAATATTTCTGTTGAATTAGTTATACTATTTATTTGATTTAATTTAATATCATTTATAGTATCATAATTACTATTTTCAGCATTATCTATTTTAATTTGATAAGTTGAAACAATATTTTGTAATTTTTTATTAATAAGTTTATTTAAATTATCTATTTTAATACCAATTATTTTATCATCAGTATAATCAACAGAATATTTATTAATATCATATTCTAATTTATTAGATACATAATTAATAAATTTTGTTAATTGATCAATATTTAATTTTATTTTTTCTGATTGATTCATTAATTTATATAAAATAATAAGATCATCCCAAAAAACTAATATAATATTATTAATATATTCTTTATCTAAAATACATGCAACATTATCTAATAAATTATATTGTAAGCGATTTAACATAGTTATTAATTCATAATATTTTAACATGATATTATTAAATACAATATCATTAATTTCAAACTGTTTAATATTTGATTCAATTAATTCATTATTTATTAATGATTCATAACGATTAATTATTATTTTTTTATTATGTTTTTCTGTGTTTTTCACTTTTCCTTCTATTGTTATTAATCCATCTGTTGTTATTGAAATAGTTATTATAACTACAATTTTTCCTTGTGGTTCTGGATCTAAATTATCTATTATAAATTTTCCCAAAAAGAAATTATCTCTAATATCATCTCTTTCACCTTGATATAAATTAATTGTTATTGAAGTTTGATTATCTTCAGATGTTGTAAAATATTTTTTAGCAGTACATGGAATTAAAGTATTTTTAGGGATAATTTTACACATAATATTATTAATAGTATCGATACCGATACTTAATGGTAATGTTTCAGTAACAATTAAATTATTACCATTAGCATTAGTTTTTTTATTAATACAAGTTGCCCCTAAACTAACTCCAATATCTTTTATATCTAATTTAAATGTTTCTAAATGATTTGTTAAATTTAATTTATATGTTTCACATTCTTTATTATAATATTCTTTGATTAATTGTTGAACCCATGGATTATAACAACTACCACCAATTAGTAATATTATATCAATTTCTGATTTTAAAATAGACATATTATGAATATCATCTAATAATTTTAAAATACGATTTTTAAATAAATTATCAAGAATAGAAAAATATTCTTCAATATTAATAATAATAATATGATCATAATATTTTTCAACTAAACTTGATAATAATGAATTATTATGAATATATAAATTTGATAATTTTATTTTAATTTTTTCAATAATAAATTTAATTGATTCATTTATATTTTTGAGTTCTGGATATTTTTCTAATAAATAATTTTTTAATGCAATATCTATATCAATTCCTCCTAAATTATTATCACCTATATTTGATTCAATTTTAGCCATCCATTCCATTTGATCATTTTCTATTAAACAATTACAACTAACTATAGCTAAATCTAAAGTTCCGGCACCAAAATCAAAAACTAAAATTCTTTTTAATATATTTTCATCTGAATCGGAATCACTAGAAATATTTAAATTATTATTAAAATAATTTATATAAGTTAATGCAGCTGAACATGGTTCATATATTAAACGCTTACATGATATATTAACTTGATTACAATAAGATAATATTAAATTTTTTTGACCTTCATTAAAATTTGCTGGAACTGTAATAATAACATCAAAATTTTCTCCAATATTTGAAATAATAATTTGTTTTATTTTATTTAATAAAGCACACATTAAATCATTTAATGAATATGTTTTTTCTTCAATTGTTATTAATAAATTATTATTAATATCATCTGATAAAGTCCATCCATTATAATTTGATATATTAATTGCTTCAGAACTTGAAGAATTATGACCAATTAAACGTTTTAAATTAGTGATAATTGGAATATCATATATATAATCTTTATTTATTTCATTTCCAATTAATAAACCATTATTCATAATTCCAATTATTGATGATATTTTATAGTCTTTATCATCTGTTATAATAAATGGACGACCAATATTATCTTGGTATGTTATACAGCATTTATCAGTACCTAAATCTAAACCGACAGTTATTATCATATTTAATTATAAATATAATTAAATATATATTTAACCTTAATTAGAATAAATAGCAATATATTTATCTTTATTTTCTTTTTCTTCTTTACATTTTTCTTCTTTACATTTTTCTTCTTTATTTTTTTTTATTTTAGTATTTTCTATGGATGAATTATTTTGACTTGATGAACCTATAGATGTCATAATACAACATAAACTTTCTAATATTTCATCTGTATAAACATTAGTTAATACATAATGTATTATTTCAAGTTCTTTATATTTTTTTTTTAATAATGTAAAACTATTATCAATATCTATAAATAATTCATTTAGATTATTATTATTTGCATTATTATTAATTTTGCTAATATTATCAGATAATTCTGATATTAAATTTTTTTTTTTCATATTAGTTTGTTCAATAAGATTACTTACACTCAACATTGTACACATATCATTATATTGATTAAAAAGATGGATATCACATTTAATACATAATGTTAATAATTTATGAAAACGTTTATCATTTTTAGCATTAACAACAATTTTACTAATATCAACTTTAGCTATATTTTCATCATTATTACTATTATCAGCAATAAATGTTAAACTGTTTATTATATTATTAGTCGTTAAATTATTATTCATTATAATATTTTGAGTACTATTATATAAATTATTAATATCCTTATTAATAATTAAATTATCTTTTATTTTTGTCATTTATTAAAATATATTCATTTATAGATTTTTAAATATATTTAATTATTTAAAAATTTATTTATAAATTATTAATTGCATCTAATAAATCATCCAATTTTGTAATTGATTCCATAATTAAATCTGTATTAATATTATTTGTATCTTTTAGTATTTCATTAGCTGTTATTTTTAAATCAATAAATGTATTATTATCTAATTCGGGTATTTCTATTTCTGGAATTTGTAAATTATTTTCTGCATATTCTTGTGATAATTTTTCTGCTAATTGTTTTTCTTTTTCTCTTTCCTCTAATTGTTGTTCATATGATGAATTAATTTCTTCTGGATCAATATCTGGTATTTCAATTAATAAATCATCAGTTGTTATATTTGTTTTATTTATTGATCCAATAATAGGTTTCCATACAATATTAGAAAAATTATAATTTATATCTTCTCGTTTTTTAATAATATTAGAATGATTATCAATTATATCTGGATTGTATTTATCGACAAGTTGTTGATTATAATTAGATTTTTGTTTAAGCTTATTAATTAATAATGAGTTATTCATTTAATAATTATAATTTAGTTTATTTTTTTTGATAATAAACCAATTATAATATATTATATGGATAATATTGATTTATACGAAATATTAGAATTAAAATCAAATGCAGAACCAAATGATATAAAAAAAAATTTTAAAAAATTAGCATTAAAATTTCATCCTGATAAAAATAAAAGTAAAGATGCTAATGAAAAATTTAATCAAATAAGAGTTGCTTATGAAATACTATCAGATAATAATAAAAAATTTAAATATGATAATATGATTCAATCAAAAAAAATACAATTTACAGATACTATTTTTCATTTTTTAAAAGAAATAACTAATCCTAAAACAATTCATAATATGATTTCTAGACCAGATATTATTAATGATATTAAAAATGGTAATATTGATAAAATAGCTCAAAAATTAATTAAAAAAATATTAGATAATTTTGATTTAGACATTGATATGACTAAATTGAATGAAATATTTATTCATAGCCCAACTATACGAGATGATGAAAAAACAGATTCTTCTACACAAGAAGTATTAAATACTTCAGAATGTAATACATTAAATATATTTGGTAATGTAAAAACTAATTTAGATGATATTTATCATAATAGATTAAAAGAAATAATTATTAAACGTAAAGTATATAATCAAAATAATGAGTTTTCTATAGAAACTAATCAATATTATATCCCTCTATATGATAATAAAGTAACTATTTCAAATGCAGGAGATAAAATTATAAATTCTAAATGCGGTGATGTTGTTCTAAAAATATCATGTAAAAAAGATAATCATTTTATAAGAAATAATTATGATATTATTTACAACGATACTATTACATTACATGAACTATTTTACGGATTTAAAAAGATAATTAATTGTTTTGGTACTAATATTAATATTTGTTCATCTAATCCCTTGGAAGAATATCATTTTAATGGTATTCTTATAACTATTTCTTTAAATTCAAAGGGGTTACCTTATGATTCTGAAAGTAATAGAGGTAATCTTATTATAAATTTATATTTAAATAAATCAAATGATTTTGAAAATAATATTAAAATGATTTAATAAAAAAATTGAAAAAAAAATTATAGATGATATCCAATATAATTATTAGTTTATCAAGCTTTTACACGGACATATTCTTTTTCTTTGCTTTCAAAAAGTTTTTAATCTTTCGCTCAAAAATGTCTTTTTCACACCAGATTACCATAACTAACGAACCTGTCACAACTAATGAAGCTTCCATTAGAACAGGTAGAGGAGGTTTCCCTGTTCTAGTTGTAGCTTCGCTAGCTGAAGCTAGTGAAGCCTATGAAGCTTCCATTAGAACAGGGAAACCTCATCTCCCTGTTATAGTGATAGGAGATGACCCTGTTCTAATTGTGGATTCACTAGCTGAAGTAACTCCGTTCTTTATGTTAGCTGTTGAATTATCCACTAGAAAAAAAGGAAGAGGTTTATCTTCTGTTCCGAGAATATTCATCAAAATAAGGGCTGCTCCACCTAAATAAGTCGTCCCAGCTAACAAAGTAAAGATAATCATTTTATAAGAAATAATATTGACATTTGTTTATAAAATTTCTTTTTCTTTAAAAAAGCTTATCTTATTATAAATTTATATTTAAATAAATCTAATAATTTTGAAAATAATATTAAAAAGTTGAAAAAAAATTTAAATACAATATACATTTTTATTTAAATTTTATAATTTTTTGACAACAGTTAATATTTTTTGTTTTTTAAAAGTATCTAAAAATGTCTAATTCTACGGTAATTAATAATCTGTTTAAATATGTAGTTAACGATTATCGATACTTGGAAAAATTAGGAGTTCCTGAACATTGTTTTTGTTGGATTTTACACTTTGGAAAGAAAGATATGTTAATTTTTCTTAAAAATATAATTAAGTATCATTTACAAAACAAAAGATATGAGACAGCTATAGCTATTAGACTAAGTTTCTTAGTTACATGTTTAAAAACTGATTTCATTATTGATGAACATGGTGAAATTTGTATTATACGACTTCCAGAAATTAAACAAAGTTGTATGAGAAAAATTCTTGAAGATACTATTGAAGAAATTCTTAATAGTATCCTCAAACGCGAATTATTAAACTATAAAATTTAATGAATCTATACTATATAGTTGGTTTCATATTATCATTTATGGTTTAGATAAGCTATATTGATATTTGATATGTACATAGTGTTTCATTTTGTAAATAGTGTTTATAAATAAATCTCATATAGCTTATCTATTTGAGTCTTCCAGGTTTCTCTGTATATATGAAACTTTGACTTGGAAGCTGCACCAATGGTTTCCCTACCTAATGGTAGCTTTTTTTGGCGCATGTACATGTTAATTATCACTTATTTGTTTCTCTTTTTACTTTTTATTTGTCCATATTGTATATACTTTTATAACCATTAACCTTTCTAAAAAAATCAAAAATCACCCTAAACAACCTTACCATTTTAATGATATAGCTGTTTTTTAACTAATATTATAAAATTTATTTGATAAATTGTTTTTAATAAATAATAAAATTTTGTTTATTATTTATAATGAGTATATTTAAAAAAAATATTAATAAAATAAGTTTTGATATATTAGAAAATATTTCAGAAGATATATTAAATACAAAAAATCCTATAAAATACCACAATAAATATTATAATAATTGTTGGAATGAATATCAAAATAATATAAGAGATTTAGTTACAAAATTTCATAATGATTTACATTTAATAATGAATACTATAAGTGAAACAATGATTAATAATCATTTAAAAAAAACATATAATTGGAATAATATTAATCATGAATATCCTATAATATATTTACATCTAAAAGAAACTTATACAGATTATAAAATATTTAATGATCTTTATAATAAAAGAGAATTAACATATAGATCATTAAAAGTAAATCATTTAATAAAACAACATATAGATATTGATGATGAATATATAATATCAATATTAAATAAATTTCAGAATGGATTTTTTATAAGTTTGGATATTAAATTATATGTTGAAAATAATATAACATTATGTGAATATTATGATTTTGGATTTTTAAAATTACATTTTTTTTATGCATCAGATTTAGACAAGGATACAAAATATCATTTAATTGGTAATATATATTTAATAAGTAAATTAATACATTCATTTAATCCAATTCATAATATTAATTTATTTTATTTTGATACACCTCTAATTAAGAAATTTGATATGAGTAATATATCAGAATTTAAATATTTATCTAGTGAAAATGTTAATTCAGGTTCATCAATGACAGGAATAGAATTGATGATATGGAGAAGAGAAGAAGTATTTAAAGTACTTATTCACGAATTAATTCATTATTTAAATATGGATGTTAAACATGATGATAAATTTTATAATTTAATATCAAAAAATATTGGACAAATAAAATATTCAGTGTTAATAAATGAAACAATAACAGAAATACAAGCCCAATTTTTTCATACATTATATATGACAATAATGATTAATTTAAATAGTCATATTGATAAGATAATAGATAATTTTAAAGTATTATACAATTATGAATTAATATTTAGTTGGTATCAGTTTTCAAAAATTTTTGAATATTATTCTATTCCAACATTTAAATCAGATATTATCGCTAAAAACTTTAATCAATCTAGTAATATATTTTCTTATTATATTTTAAAATGTATATTAACTATTGATTTTGGAATTATTATATTTAGTTTAGATCATATTAAAAAATATTTATTAGATAATTCAAATAAAAATATATGTAATGTTGATGATTGTTTAATATTATTTGAACATATTAAACAAATATTAAATAAACCTCCTAAAAAATTATTAAAAAAAATGATTAAACATTTAGAGACTAATGATAATTCTCTGAGAATGTCTATTTTTGGATTTTATTAAATATGATAATATTATAATATTTAATAATTTATAAATTAAATTTTATTTAAGCTGAACTTTTTGCAACTTGTGATTTTTTAACTTTTGGTTTGACATCTACTTCATCATCGTCATCATCTGATTGTTTTGTTGATTTTTTAGATTTAGAAACTATATCAGTTAATTGTTCTGTAACTTCTTGTTCATTGCCAGTATATAGACGACTTACATATGTTTGAAAGTTATTGAAACCAATTGATTCATCTGATTTGATAGATAATAGATCAGTTAGATGTTTGTTTGGTTTAATAATACGTTTGTTAAATTCGCCTTCTTTATCTTCACTTTCTTGATATAGATTATTTGTTCTAATGTAATGATAAATCATTTTTGTGATATCTGTTCTTGGTTGATCAACAGTTATATCAAAATTAGTAAAAATTTTTTTGAATGATTCATCATTTTTTAAATGTTGTTCATAAAATGATTTAAATTTTTCTGGAACAAACTTGGCTTTAATAAATCCGGTAGCTTCTTTTTGAGTATCTGAGTTTTTATTCTTGGATTTTTTTGATTTTTTAAGTTGTTTTAGAATTAGTTTTTTGTATGTTTTAAAAACTGCTTTTCTTTGTTTTTGAAGTTGTTCAATTTCACTTTCAATACGATCTAATTCTGCTAATGCTTGTTCAGCACTTTCACAAGTATATTCTATTTTTTTTGATCTTTTTTTAGTTGCTGTTTCATCTTCATCATCGTCTTGTAAGTCAATACCTTCGTCTTCTGGATCTACTTCAGAAACAACTTCATCAGCATCTTCGAGTTCTTCGGCGTCTTCGACTTCTTCGACGACTTCTTCGACTTCTTCGACTTCTTCGACTTTTCTGGAATGTTTAGTTTGTGTAGTTTTAGGCATATATTATAATATAATGTATATTCTTTTAAATATGTTATAACTTATCAAATATTTAAAATTTCAATCTTTTATAGACCCCATTATATAGTAATTTATATATATGATCAATATATATATAAATTATAAGATGTAATACGTCTTTGTAGTTATATTTTTTACACAAGAATATAATTAATATTAATTATATTGAACAATATAAAATATAATTTAACTAATCAAATCAATAATAATGTTGTTAATTATTATTATACATTATATAAATAGAAAATAATATGATTGATCATATTTAAAGTTAACAATAATATTTTTATATATATAAAAAGTTTTATGGAAAATATTATAAATGAAAAACCATGGTTTAAAGAAATTTTAAAAAAACCAGAATTACAAAATATTACATTAAGAAATTTATATGAATTTTATTTATCGAATGACAATATTAATAAAATTTTACCTATAATTACATCTAATTCTAATATATCAATTAGAGTATTAGATTGGTTTGTTACAAATTATGCGAAAAAATTTAATATAATTTATGAATTAAAAGATATTGATATTGGAGGTGATAGATATTTTAATGTATTTTTGCAATATAAATGTCAACTAAAAGGATATAAGAAAAAATTATTTGATCCATTTTGTAGAAAACAACGAACAGTATTTTATTATGATGATAATAAATGTGTAGTGACAACATTAGCACAATTAAATTTTTTTAAATGGGCAATAACATATGGTATATTAGATTATGTTGAAACTAATTTACAAATTATAACAGATGATATGATTAATTCAAATAAACTAATGTTAAAAAAATATAAAAGTAGTCAAGAAAATCAATCAAATAATACAATTACTGATAATAATATATATGATGAAATAGTGCCATCTAATATAAGTAATATTGTATCTAAAAAAAAAATAATAAATAAAAAACAAAATTCAAGTAGTATTGATAATTTAACTATTTCATCAGATTCCGATAAAATAAGAAAAAAACGTCATGAATTATCAGTAAGTGCAAATAAAACAATAAATATACATAATTATAGTATTGTATTAACATTTGATTAATAATTATCTAAATCAAATATTTATATTAATCATTTGATTAATATAAATATTGTGATCTATTATTATAAATGAATAATAATAGATTAGAATTACCAAAAGAAATAAAATTAAATAATAATGTTATAGATAATAAAAATATTGAATATTATATTAATCCATTGAAAAAACAAATTAATAAAAAAACTAAAAAAACACAAAATAAATTTATGTATTATATGATAATAATAATAATAATAATAATTATAAACACATAGTTATATTTTCATTTTCGCAAAATGAACATTTTTTATAAATATCTTTTTTTAATATAGGATCTATACAATAAGTATGAAATCTATGATTGCATGCTAATTGTTTAAATACTTCATTACAATATATTTCTTTATCACATTCATTACAAGATGATACTTTATTAGATTTTAAATAGCAACCAATATTTTTATAAGATTTATTTATTAATTCAGATTTATTAATAAATTTAATATCATTTAATGATATTTCTTTATTAGCAGTTTTTTCTAATATTTTTTTTATATCTTCAAAATCGTTTAAATCTTTAAAATTACTTTTTTTAACATGTATAAAATAAGTATGATTATCATTATTTAAATTTAAATTTAAATTATTTATCATTTATTATACTAATAAATTGATAATAAATTTATTAAATAAATTTATTTATTTTAATCATCAATTAAAATAAATAATTATTACTTCTTATTATGAACTATTTATTAATAATTAATTTTTATTAAAAAATTCAGATTCTAAATCTGAATCTAATTCAGATTCTGAATTAGATAATAATTGTTTTAAAGTATTAATACTTTTTTGTTTTATTTCTTTATCTGAACTTTTAATTTCTGAACTTCTTTGTTTTATTTCTGATTCAATACTTTTTTTGGGACGTCCTCTTTTTTTTTCAGTGGATTTTTTATGTTTTCTTGAATATTCTTCTATTCTTATACTAGATGATTTTGAATTTTCTGAATTATTTTTAATTATTTCTTCGTTTTTTAATTCATTTTTTAATTTATTCTGTAAATTATCAGATTGTTTTATGAAATTATTTAATTCAAATGTTTCATTTATTGATGTATTAAATACACTATCATTTAATGATAATGTATTATTATTTAATATTTTTATTATTGGATCTACTTCTGTATGTACATCAGTAGGTGATAAATTATCATCATCTCTAAACGCAATATTAGTATCTGGTATAATATCAATTGCTTTAATTTTAGATGGTTTTAAATACATACCTATTTTACTATTAGAAATCCACAACATATTAATCTCAAATATTATTTTTAAATTAACTTTATTAACAAGATCATTTAATTCAGTTATATTTATTTTCTTTTTATTATATTCTATTTTTGTATTATTTAATAATGTTGTTTTCAAATACATATATAATTGTTTCGAATTATTACTTTCAGATATTTCATGTGTTTTTATTGCTGTACTTAAATTATATGATTTTGATGAATCATTTAAATGATTTAATGCCTTTATTTCAATATTATTAATTAAATCAATAAATTCATATGTCGTTTTATCTTCTGGTGTTAAAAATAAATAAATATTTTGATATGCTGTTTTTTTTCCTTTGACTTGATGATCTATAACAGGTTGAATAAATTTAAATATTGGTGTTTGTAAATATATTGGATCCGGAGAACTTTTATTTAATTTATTATAATTAATATAACAAAACTTTTTATTATCATTATAATTAACTTCCGAAAATTCTATATCATCTATATTAATTTCATTCGAATAATATGGATAGGAGTTCATAATATTAATATATAAATGTATATATTAGTATTATTTAAATTATATTAAATTAAATTAAAATTATCTATTTACTAGCCGTTACAGCTTTTCCTTTTTTTCCTTTTGATTTTGGTTTAATGTCTTCAATTAGTTCATCTTCATCATCTTCATCTAATTGTTCCTTTTTAGCTTTAGATTTTGGTTTAATATCTTCAACAAATTCTTCACTATCTTCGATATATTTAGATTTAGATTTTGGTTTAATATCTTCAACAAGTTCTTCACTATTAATATCTTCATCTAATTGTGATACTGTAGATTTTTTTCTACTAATACTGATTACATTCTCATTAATTGCTTCATCTGTATCAGAATCAACAAATGCATCAATATTTTGTTTAGTACTAGCAACCATATTTGATCTTTCGATCTCAATATGAGTTGCTTTTAATGTGATTCCATATTTCTTTTTCTCACCTCCATTTGCATTTTTCATTGCATATAATTTACCAAAACTAATAATAAATCTTAGTTTAGATCTGTATTTAATTTGTTTTACAAAGTCATCAAAACTTGAAAACATAATTTGATTTCTTGAACCATTTACACGTTCAAATAATTTAACTGGATATTTAGGATATTTACTATCCTCACTATCTGAATCCGTAAAAAATTTAATTTTAGTATATGGTGGAGAATAATAAGGCTCACCGTTTTTATCTCGTTTTAGTTCGTCATCGTCATCAACTTCTTGCATTCTAACTAATGGAACATATTGATATTTATTATATTGTTTCTCTCCGAACATCATTTTTCTGAATTCATCTGAATTACAATGTTCGTCAATCTCTACTAGTTTCTGATAAAACATTTCTATTTTATCATAATCTATAGCAGGATTTAATTTACGATCATGACAAAAAGGAAATTTAAAGAATGATCTACTTTTATCATCTGGATAATATGGACCATCGCGTGGGATACCGTATGTCTCAAAATCAATTGTAGGTGATTGAACTTTTAAACTTGCTTCTTCTTCATCATCTGTCTTATATTTAATATATCCAATTTTTTGTGATGTAACGACTGTACTATCTTTTAGTTGTTCAAAAATAATCTTACGAATATCTAACTGATCAAATTTTACTACTGACATTTATTATAATATATATATATTATTAAATGTTTAAATAAATCTAATAATTTAAATTTCAATTTTTTTTGTGAATACTATTATTTATTTATATAATAACATTTAATTCGTTTATATGTTTTATTATATCATGACCTATTACGACATATTTATTAATAAATGATGTATTATCCTTGTCACAGCTTATAATTAATGATTTAACAATAGATTTAATACCAGATCTTGAAAAACGTGTTATAGTTGATATGTTTAAAAAATTAGCAAGTTCTGGTAATAATTTATATTTCTTTATCCAATTGATTTTATTAGATACTGTAATAATTATATCAGTTATATATTCAATACTATATTTGACATTTTTATCTATATTATAGATTGCATTGAGATTTTTACTATTAATTATATTAATTAGAATTGTGATAAATTCTTCTTTAAAATAATGTTCTTTATTTTTTATCGACATATTAATTTATAAATAATATATGGTATATTATTTATATGTTTAAAAATGCAATTTTTTGAATGTAACATTATTATAATGTTTAATTCTATTATTTTATCTTCTTGTTTATTTGGTTCAGTTTATATATTTTCTAAATCATTGGACGCAATAAATAGATCACTTTTAGAAAATAAAAAAATATCAAATAAATTAATTATAATAAATGGTTTAACATGTTTAATGTCTGGATCTGTATTTTTTTATATCAGTATTAATTATACATTAAAAATATAAATATTAAATATCATCATCACTAAAATCTTCTGATATATCTATATTTAGATCATTCAACAATAAATTAAATTCATCTAGACTAATAATTTTATTTTTTGATTTAGTAATTTTTTGTGTATTATCAATATTTTTAATCTTTTTATTTATTTTATATTTACTTACTTTATCA
>Ga0136644_10002303_pt1 | contig 14637 bp, 13 predicted proteins | sample C_130820_EF_Meta_FD_94780 | JGI IMG/M metagenome (GOLD analysis project Ga0136644, IMG submission 94780) | Freshwater microbial communities from Lake Croche, Canada to study carbon cycling - C_130820_EF_MetaG (v2) (version 2) | ecosystem: Environmental > Aquatic > Freshwater > Lake | place... | reverse complement strand
CGGTCATTGGCGATACCACCGGTTATGGCGTCAGCGCAGTCAATGCCTCTGTTGCCGCGTTCAAAAAGGACGGCGCTGAGGTGACCTATCAAGCCAATATTGACTCGACGCAGTCTGACCTCACACCAGATATGCTGCGCGCCAAGAATAGCGGCGCCGAAGTCATCGTAGTGTGGAGTGTGAGCACAGGTATGTATTCGCGCATGTTCAACACCCGCGCAAAAATGAACTGGGATGTTGCGTTTGTTGGGCACCCCTCAGTATCTTCAGGCGAGATTGCAGGTCTGCTAGACAAACCCGATAACTGGGCCAAGGTTTATGCGATTGGTTACAAGAGTTGCAGTTACGACGCCGCTGGAAAATTACCTCCGGCAGGTGAAGAGTTTGTCGGCAAGTTACTCAAAGCAAACGTCAAACTAGATGACACGCTGCTTTGGTGGGTCGCTTGCGGGGTCGATGCCATTGACTTGATCGCGAAAGCCGTTGGAGCCAGCGGCTCGACCAAGCCTGAAGGCATTGTGCAGTACTGGAACTCACTAAAAAATTACCCTGGGCATTTTGGCACTTACAACTACACCGCCGACCAGCACAACGGTTATTCGACCGGTGAGATCGTCATGTCTGAGGCGCGGTCTGCGAAAAACGGTACCTTCGCACTAGCACCGGGCTACTAAGTCAGCCGAACCTTCAGGAAGCACACATGTTTGCATCGATTCTCGCCGCCGGCTTGGCGGCGGGCGCGATTTACGCGCTCATTGGCATTACCTACAACACGATGTACTCAACCTCGCGAGTAATGAGTTTTACCGCGGGGCAACTTGGTATGTTAGGCGGGGTCTTTGGCTCGTACTTCATTCTTAAACTCGGCTTACCCATCATTGTGGGCTTTATTGCCACCTTGATCTGTTGTGCCATTATTGGCTTCATCACTGAAATTGTTGCGGTTAGGCCGGTACTCAAGAGCCTTGAGCAACACTTATATGTACTCTCGACACTGGCTCTTGCCCTCATGATTCAGCAAGTCACTGCAATTGAATGGGGCACCGAGCCCAGGCCATTTCCTAAACTGATCGGGCTGGGTGAAGGCGTGTGGGACGAAAAGTTCTGGATACCCGTTGTTGCCTGCGCATTGACCATTATTGGACTCGAATATTTATATCGGCGCACTTTGGTGGGCCGAGCTTTTGTTGCTGTGGCCGAAGACAATTTTGCTGCGCAGGCTTTGGGCCTGCCCGAGCGAAATCTGCGTGTGGCAAGTTACATGCTGGCCGCTGTAGTAGGGGGCATCGCTGGTTTTTCTGGTGGCGAATTACTGCTCGCGTTTTTTGCCAACGGCGCCTTACTGAATTTTTATGGCTTCGTACCAGTTGCGCTAGGTGGCTTAGGCAACAACCGCGGCGCTGTCATCGGTGGGTTGATCTTGGGCTTGTTTCAACAGGCGGCTAACTTTTTGGTCGGCGGAATCTTTGCCTCGGTCGCAGTATTTACTTTGTTTATTGTCGTGTTGCTCGCCGCGCCCCAAGGCCTATTTGGCGCAGTTGCTTCAAGGAGGGTGTAATGAACACTCAAACCTCTGACAACTCACTAGCGACAGTCAGTGCAATGCGACAACCTGTGGGCAAGCAACTGTTTTGGATACTCGCCGCCACGATCATCGCGCTTGGCTTACCGTATATTAGCAATGACTACTGGGTATCAATCGGCACGCGCGCCGCAATATACTGGGTACTGATCTCTGGCTTAAACTTAGTTGTAGGTTTTGCCGGACAACTTGCCATCGGCTATGTCGCCTTATTGACGATTGGCGCCTACACAACGAGTGTTTTGACCGCAGGAAAATTATTCGAACCCATCTCGGTATTTTTTGCGCTGCCTGCGGCTGCGCTCATGGGGGCATTCTTTGGCGTCATTGTGGGCCTACCAGCACTGAGGCTACGCACTTTTTATTTTGCGATGACAACCTTGGGCTTCGCCACAATCGTCACTCAGATCGCACTTGCCTGGCAAAGCGTCACAGGCGGCGGCATTGGAATACCAGGTCCAGAAATGCCAGCCCCTTTTGACAGCAGCCTAGGTTTTTATTATTTGTGTTTGGGTTTTGCTGCCATCTGCACTTGGCTCAGCACCAATATCGCACGCAGTCGCTTTGGTAGCGGCTTGATTGCAGTGCGTGACGCAGAAGTCGCCGCTGAAGCGTGCGGCATTTCTAAAAGCGCCCTGCTCATACCGATCTTCATTTTGGCTGGAGCGCTTGCCGCCGTGTCTGGAGGCTTATTTGCTGGCTTACAAACCTACATCACGCCAGATGCTTTCACCTTTGAGTTGTCTTTACTATTTTTCATCTCAATTTTAATTGGAGGCAGAGGGTCAATTTATGGGCCAATGCTTGGCACCATTATTCTGGTGATCTTGCCCGAAATTGCCGCACCCTTGGCCGCATGGTCAACATTTTTGTATGCATTCTTGCTATTGGTCATCGTACTGGCAATGCCTGGTGGCATTGCGGTGCTACTTGATTTTAATAACCGGCGTCCGCTTGAAAAGCATCGCACTGTTGCGCCACAAACAGCTATGCTCGCAGCGTTGAATCCACACCAGGTCTCTGGGCAAACACTCAGCTTGCAGGATATTGTTCTGACATTTGGGAGTGTGCGCGCCATTGACGGTGTATCGCTAGACGTCAAACCTGGAAAAATTCACGGACTGATTGGGCCCAACGGTAGCGGCAAAACCACAACCCTCAATGTCATCTCAGGCTATTACAGCCCCAATCAGGGCACCCTGACGCTCGATGCAAAACGACTACCTGTCGGCATGCCGCACTTACGCGCTAATCACGGAATTTCCAGAACCTTTCAAACACCGCGAATCGTTGGTGAGATCTCTGTTCTTGAAAACGTCATGATTGGGGGTGCAACCAAGGGCTATGCGACTTTTATTCAGGCACTCCTTGCAGCGCCAAAAGAACGGCGCGAACGCAAGGCGTTAAAAGAAAGAGCGGTGGCACTACTACAAGTGGTGGGTCTGGGTGCTCTGGCACACGTCAGAACAGACCGACTTCAACATAGCGAGTTACGCTTTATCGAAATTGCCCGAGCCTTAATGATTGCGCCTGACTTCTTAATGCTTGATGAGCCTGCTGCAGGTTTGTCAAATGACGAAATCAAAAAGCTCGGCTCTCTGATTCAAGCGATTAGCGCGTGTGGTACCGGCGTATTGCTGGTTGAGCATCACGTTGATCTGATCTTTGATATTTGCGACGATGTCACCGTATTAAATCTAGGAAAAATTCTTGCTGCGGGTACGCCCGACGAAATCAGAGCACACAAGGAGGTCGTCAATGCTTACCTCGGCGGCTAACATGCAACAGCTCTTGTCGGTGAACAAGCTCGAAGCCGGTCACGGCAAGATTCAAGTCCTGCACGGCGTTGATCTTCATATTGCTGCAGGTGAAGTCGTCTGTTTACTTGGCCCGAACGGCGCGGGCAAGTCGACCCTGCTGTGTGCTTTATCAGGCTTGTTACCCGTCACAGCAGGCACCGTCGCCTTTGATGGAAAGCCATTCAAGCAAATAACGCCCAGACAAGCGGCAACTGCAGGCTTAGTACACGTGATTGAAGGTCATCGTGTATTTACGCAGATTTCAGTCAACGACAATCTGCTGCTAGCGGGCTACGATCTGCCGCGGGGTGAACGTGCGGCGCGTGTCGATGAAGCGCTCAGCTATTTTCCAGAAATTGCAGCAAAACGCCACGAACGCGGTGGTGCGCTGAGTGGTGGTCAACAACAGATGCTGGCGGTCGCGCAAGGGCTTGTCAGACGCCCACGCCTATTGATGCTTGATGAACCCTCTGCAGGCTTATCGCCTGTGTTAGTCGACCGCGTCTTAAACGTGGTGGCGCAATTGCGTACAAAAGGTACAGCGGTATTACTGGTCGAGCAGTTAATCGAGAAGGCGTTGGCCGCATCGGATCGTGTCTATGCCCTCGTTCAAGGGCGAGTCGTTCTTGAGGCTTCAACCAGCGAATCAGACCTACCGCGCCGCATAGAAAACGCCTACTTCGGAGGCGAGAACCATCATTGACGGCATCCCCGAAACCAAAGTGGGCATCGTGCACCATTTACACAGGCCCGACATCTATGCAAAGCGTTTATATTTGTTGAGGGTGTAGGCAGCGCACCCCGCCTTTCGGACGGGGTGCTTCGTTGAAGCGCTAGCCCTTCGCCGCCGCAGGTTTTTTCTGCGTATGTTCAGCGTGCTTAGACTTCATGTAGTTTGAAAGCGTCATTTTTTGTGGCGCTGACAAACCATCCCAAAACGTCAGCCACTTCTGCTGCACGGCTTCCATTTTAGTTTCCATGGCTGTACGCATTTGCTTGCGCTGCGCCAGCATTGCACGCGGATCGATCACCTCTTTCGCAAATTGCTCTGCCATTGCCTTTTGCTGCTCAGCCCGCACCACCTGCCTACTTGCTTGCATCTCTTTACGTGCAGCCTGCGCCGATTCAAACTGTACTTTTTGAGCTGACGTCAGCGCAAGCTGATCGATCACAGCCTGCGGGATCTGCCCCATCGGGCCTTCAACACCACCTTGAGCAGCAGCCTTGTGCGGACGATGCATACCGCTATGTGGGCCAGGCGTTGGCGCGGCAGGGGTAGTTTGCGCAACTTGCGGTTGCGTTGTGGGGGATTGCGCGGGTTGCCCTGCACTCGTTTGCGCTAGCGCGCTTGCTGCGACGAGCGTGAAACCTAAACCTGCAATAAGTGACCGAGCTGAAGTGTGTTTCATGGCGTGAACTCCTGTGTTGTTACGCACCCACATCGTCTCACGCCACTCATTTCAATAATGTTTCGAGCCAAGCCCTATCTGTTTCAGATGATTTCGGCTCGCAATCAGGCGGCTCAAGTGCAGCCGCCTCGCAAAACCAAAGCAAGCACTACGCAACAGGCGCGGTTTTCTCAAGTGCAGGCAAGTTCACAACTGACGCGTACCAGGCCTCTAGTTTCGGATGGCCAGGGCGCCAAGGCTCGTTCGCAAAACGAAAATCAAGATAACCCAGCGCGCAAGCAATCGCAATTTCACCGATCGTATCGAGTTTGCTTAAACTTGCTGCGTCTTTTTCGAGATCAGCAAGGCAATGCTTGACCTTGCCCTGTTGTAACTGAATATAGCCAATGCGGCCCTCATCTTGCGGCAAGGCGATTTCACGGCGACGTGGTTGGCTGGCATCCAAAATGCCATCACCTAACGCTTGCTGACGCAAGGCTGCCCAGCGAGCGGGCCCCGCCGCTGGAAACAGTGGTTTGGCCGAACCCAGACTGTCTAAGTATTCGCAAATGACCGGGCTATCAAACAGTGTTTTGCCATCGTCGAGCACCAGTGTAGGCACCTTTGATAACGGATTAACTGGGATCAGTGCTGCATCCGTTGTAGGGATGACCCACTTTTCGATCTGACCCTCAATACCGCGCGCAACCGCGCAGGCCATGACTTTACGAACGTACGGACTTGCAGGAGAAAAGGCTAATTTCATGAGTAACTTCCTAGTTAATTTGTTTTACAGAAAACAGAACAAGATTCTATGTGTCGAGCGGTTTTGAATTTAAGCAAACTCAAAATCAATGGGGCGCTGAGCGATCCCCCGCTTGCGACTGCCGCTCAACGCCCTCTGCCCACAATCACTGATCCGCTTTGATCCCCGCCGTCTTCACGGTGGCACCCCAGCGGTCAAATTCTGACACCAGCACTTTGCCAAATTGCTCAGGATCTAAAACGTCAAGCTGCAAGCCGCCTTTAATCATAAGCTCGGTAATTTGTGGATCTTTGACAGCTTCGCTCACCGCACTATAAATTTTATCGACCGCAGCCTTGGGCATTTTTGCTGGTCCAAGAATTGAAATCCAAGGCGAGGTAAAGACGTTGATGCCTTGCTCTGTCAAAGTTGGGATGTTAGGCGCGCCCACGAAGCGAGCCGGAGCCCCCAAACCCATCACGATCACCTTGCCAGCTTCAGCGTTGGGTACGGCCAAACTCAGCGGCACAAACATCGCGTCAACTTGGCCCGCTAACACCGCAGTCATAGCGGGCGCAGCTCCTGTAAACGGGACGTGCAAGATATCAAGTTTGCTCGTAACTTTAAACATCTCCATCGCCACTTGACTCGAACTTCCTACCCCCCAAGAGGCATAGGTCAGCTTACCCGGTTGACTTTGAGCCAAGGCTATAAATTCTTTTACATTTTTTGCAGGGACTTTAGGGTTAACAACTAAAGCGTAGGGCAGCAGGCCCACTTGAGCAATTGGTACAAAGTCTTTCAGTGCGTCGTAAGCGATCTTAGGGTAAACGTGCGGGTTGATTGAGTGCGTATCCGCCGCGGTCATCAAAATGGTGTACCCATCAGGAACAGCCTTCGCCACGAAGTCAGATCCAATCATGCCACTGGCACCGGGCTTATTGTCAACCACGATTGTCTGTTTCAGTACCTTGCCGGCTCCCACGGCAATCGCACGGGCGAGCACATCGGTACCACCGCCGGCGTTGTATGGCACGACCATTCGAATAGACTTATCTGGATAAGTGCCTTGTGCATGGGCACCCAATGCAAATAAGGCTGTCACAGAGCACACAACCAAGGTGCTCAATTTTTGGGTAAGAAATTTCATGAAGTCTCCGATGGTTAGGTATTATTTTGTTAATCTTTTAACATGAAATTTTGCCGCCTTCACGCCTGATGCGAACAGGCAACACCTTTAAGGACTATTGCACTTATGCGCGCTGCGATTAACTTGCACGATTTCAGGGCAATGGCCCGACGTAAATTGCCCCAGATCGCCTTCGACTTTATCGACGGTGGCTCTGACGACGAGCTGGGCATGGTGCGCAATCGCGAAGCCTTTAGCGACTACCAACTGCTGCCACGTTACCTCAATGACGTCACTACTCGGGATCAGTCAACCACCTTGTTCGGTCGAAAGTACTCGAGCCCGATCGGTATTTCACCCACAGGGATGGCCGGTCTGTTTCGCGTCGGCGCCGACGGCATGCTTGCGGCAGCGGCCAAAAAAGCCAATGTGCCGTTTTTGTTATCAAGCGCAAGTAATTTCAGAATTGAAGAGGCCGCAAAAATTGCGCCTGATAATGTTTGGTTTCAAATGTATGCCACCAGCGACCATCGAATCAATATGGATTTGGTGCGCCGTGCACGCGAGGCCGGTGTCGGCGTGCTGGTGATCACTGTTGATGTGCCGGTGAACTCAAACCGAGAGCGCAACCGGCGCAACGGATTTACACGTCCCTTTCGCATGACACCCTCAATCATGCTTGATACGTTGAGCCGCCCGAGCTGGTTATTGCAATACCTCAAGTCAGGGGGTATGCCAATGATGAGCAACTGGCAGCCCTATGCGCGCGAGGGTGCAAACGCCGATCAAGTTGCCGACATGTACGGCACCCTGACACCCGCCCCCATGACGAGCTGGAAAACTGTCACAGCGATTCGTCGCGAGTGGGAAGGGCCCCTGGTGATCAAGGGAGTGTTGCATCCGGACGATGCAATTCAATCAGCCGAACACGGCCTAGATGGGATCATTGTTTCAAATCACGGAGCACGCCAGTTAGATTGTGCGCCGTCACCCATCTCGATGCTGCCCGCGATTCGCGCTGCAGTCGGTGATCGGATGACACTGATGCTGGACAGCGGCGTGCGACGTGGTTCAGACGTCATCACAGCAAAATGTCTAGGCGCACAAGCTTGCTTTTTTGGCCGGCCTACACTTTATGCCGTCGCCGCTTTAGGCCAAGACGGTGCCGACCAAGTGTTCGCCATCATGCGTCGCGAAATCGATGCCGTACTTACGCAAATTGGCTGTGGCAATTTTGGCGACCTGACCGAGCGATTTTTGCATCGCAAGACGTAACCACAAGCGACGCCACGGAAGTGTGATCTGGCTTAATGAGTTGCGATCGCGCTCAATGAAGCCTGATCTGGCTTAAAGAGGTGTAATCGCGCTCACTGAAGCGTAATGTTTGACTCTTGAATCACTTTCGACCAGCGCGCCGTATCTTCTGCAATTTTTTGTGTGAAGTCGGCGACGCTGCCGCCAACGGCCTCAATACCGACACCAGCAAGTTGCTGAACCACGGCGGGGTCTTTTAGCGCTTTATTGAGTGCTTGATTCAATGTCGACACCACCTTGGGGGTCAAGCCCGCAGGGCCAAAAACACCAAACCACGTCAGCGACACAAAACCCGGTAGGTCTTGCGCAATCAACGGCACCTCGGGCACAAGCACCGAACGCTCCGCTGCCGAAATACCCAGGGCTCTCACCTTGCCATCTCGTACCAAAGGATACGACGACGAAAAACTATCAAACATCACATCAAGACGCCCTGCCATTAAGTCGGGCATTGCCAAGGCCGTGCCTTTGTACGGAACATGAATCAGTTCAAGCCCCGCTAATGCCTGAAACCGTTCACCTGTCAGATGTGGAATACCGCCGGCACCTGCCGAGCCAAAATTGAGTTTGCCTGGGTTTTTCTGGGCGTACTGAATAAATTCTTTGACCGTTTTAGCGGGTGAACTTAACGGCACAATCATCATTGCGGGCGACTGGGCTGCATAGCCGATCGGACTGAAGTCTTTTAACGGATTAAAGGGTGTAGCCGGGTTTAGCAAAGGTCCCAGAACATGGGTACTGTTCGTTGAAAGCAAAAGCGTATAGCCGTCTGGGGCCGCTTTTGACGCCATCTCTGCGCCAATCATTCCGGCGGCGCCACTTTTGTTATCAATCACAATCGTCTGGTTCAGCTCTGCAGCAAATTTTTGCGAAATGATTCGGCCCACAATATCGGTGCCGCCACCGGCTGGAAACGGCACAATCAACTTGATGGGCCGATTTGGATAAATCGCCTGCGCACCCACAGTCTGCGCACACAATACGAGCAGGACCAAGGCGCCAAGGCGTTTGACGATTGCGTTCATGAGCTTCCCTTTGTTTAAAACGTCGAGTAATTAGACTACTTTTCTGTCGGACTGAGCCGTTAATAACATTTGGTTATTGCACCGCACCCACAGCATCTCCGTTAAACTGGCTTTGTTGGTGCTCGCGGCCTGGTTCACAGGTTGCAGTTCAACGGGAAGCAGAAACACCTCGCCGCTTGGGTGAGATGTCTAACCTGCGCTGCCCCCGCAACGGTCAAACGAACAAGCTTCGCGGCTTCGCTTCTGTCACATGAGCCACTGGTCGTCTGAACAAACGACTGGGAAGGCGACAGAGGTTGCTTCGTTAGCCCGGATACCGGCCAACGAGGTTGTAGTGTGCCCCAAAACTCACTACAGAAACACCCAAACACCGTCGGGGATTGCGGTGAAGGGCTATGTCGTTGTTGTGGACCGTGCCACATGACTCAAGTCGTGCGCAGTGAATTCATTCTAGGTGGTCAAAAGAGTGGCAAGTCGCGCCGCGCCGAATCGCTCGCCCAACACTGGTTAGCCGGGGAACCGCATCGCTCGGCCCTTTTGATTGCAACGGCCCAGGCCTTTGACGACGAAATGCGGCTGCGAATTGAACGTCATCGAAAAGACCGGTTGGTGCGCGTACCTGGTATGAAAACGATCGAAGAGCCGCTGGCGCTCGCTGCGACGATCGCCGCTTTTAGCCAACCCGACACGCTTATTGTGATCGATTGTCTGACACTGTGGCTAACCGCGCAACTGATGCCACCGACCGCAGCTCTTGTCGCAACGACAACTGCGTGCCACGCTACTGACCTCATCAACGCCACCTACACTATTCCTTTAACCGATCGTCTTCCCTCAACTGCTAGTGGTCCCTCAACCGATCGTCACACCTCGACCAATCAACTCCCGTCAACCTCCTGGCAAACTTTAGCCACAGATTTATGTCACGCGATCACGCACGCGCCCGGGCCTATTGTTTTGGTGGGCAATGAGATCGGTTTGGGTGTCATCCCGCTTGGTCAAGAGGTACGTGCCTTTGTCGACGCGCTTGGGCTGCTCAACCAAAGGGTGGCTGCAACCTGCGAACGCGTCACGCTCATGAGCGCAGGCTTGCCCCTAACGCTCAAGGGGTTGGCTTGAAACCTGTCTCGGCTGTGCAGTTTGTGACTCATTTTTACAAGACCGCGTCGGGCAGCGCTAGCGGTGCTTTTGGATGCCTTCTTTTTTTAGTCTTATTCAGCTTTGGATTCACGTCGGTTGGCGCGCAGACTCTTGTGACGGACGACCGGGGTGTCACAACCCAATGGTCAACTTCACCTCAACGCATCATTACCTTGCTGCCGTCATTAACCGAAACCGTCTGCGCACTTGGACAATGTGCACGCTTAGTCGGCATCGATCGCTATTCAAACTGGCCCGAACAAGTCAAGAACTTGCCGACGCTCGGTGGTGGCATGGATCCCAACATTGAAGCCATCATGGCCTTAAAGCCTGATGTGGTCTTCACCGCACAATCGTCGCGTGTCGCAGAACGACTAGAAGCGCTCGGTTTAAAGGTAGTCTCGTTAGAAACGACAAGCCACTCGGATGTTCAACGCCTGTTAAGCAAGGTCTCTCAAACGCTAGGCGTGCCCCAAGAAGAAACCAATAAGCTTTGGCAGAGCATCGACGGCGGCGTGTCGGCGGCGGCGCAGCAACTCCCCTTGAACACTCAACGCTTGCACGTATATATTGAAGTCAATCGTGCCCCCTTCGGTGCCGGTCCAACATCATTTATCGGTGAGACGCTCAGCCGTTTAGGCGCGCAAAACATCTTACAAACGCAACCAGACGCCTTCCCACGTATCAATCCTGAGTTTGTGATTCGTGCGCAACCCGACGTCATTATGATCAGCGAGCGCGATCTGACTGCCATGCTTGAGCGGCCGGGATGGTCGAACATGGCGGCGATCAAACACCACCGCATTTGTGCTTTTGCAACAGCCGAGCAAGATGTTTTGGTTCGGCCGGGGCCGCGTTTGGCCGAGGCCGCGCATCTGATGGCCAGTTGCCTAAGGCGCTTTGCCCCATGAGCCTTCTACCCTTGCGCCAGCCACTCACCAAGCCCCGCGCGTCGCTCCTAGCGGGGCTTTTAGGGTTGCTATGCATCACCGCGCTGCTCTTTGGGCTGAGCGTCGGCAGCACGGGGCTCGAGCCGCTGTGGAGCCTTGGCTCTGATGCTGTCGCGACGCAAATCATCTGGGAGGTTCGTGCGCCGCGCACACTCGGCGCATTGCTCACCGGTGGACTACTCGGTTTAGCGGGTGCGACGGCTCAAGGACTCTTTCGCAATCCTCTTGCAGATCCCTTTTTATTGGGCAGTGCCTCAGGCGCCTCGTTAGGCGTTGCACTGCTACTGGTGAGCTTTGGCATTTCGCCCTTAGCCACGCAATGGTTCGTCAAGCTCGGGTTAACAGGTGCAGCATTTGTGGGTGCAGTGCTTGCCGTATTCCTCACGCTCAGCTTAGCCAGAGGCGTTCAGCATACGTTGAGGCTGTTATTAGCGGGCGTGATCGTAGGCGTCGTGTTGGGCGCACTCACGTCGCTGCTCTCACTGACTCGCCCCGACATTTTGCAAGCGATGCAAGCCTTTATGCTTGGGTCAACGGCCTTTGTCAGCTGGTCAGCTTGCGCCATCATGGCAATCGTATGGCTGACCTGCACCGCTGCAGCAATCGCGTTTGCCAAGGGCTTAGACGGCTTAGCTTTAGGCGAGGCCACTGCCGTCAGTTTAGGCTTGCCACTCGCCAAGCTGCGCGGCGCGTTAATTGGAATTCTTGCCTTAGCCACTGGCACAGCTGTCGCCCACACCGGCCTCATCGCCTTTGTTGGTCTGGCCGCACCGCACCTGGTGCGCGCAATCGTGACCGTCCGCCACGCCTGGCTACTACCCTTAGCAAGTTTGATGGGAGCCTTGCTGTTGTCGTTTGCCGACTTATTCGCCCGAGGATTGATCGCGCCACAAGAACTACCGGTGGGTGTGCTCACTGCGATTTTAGGTGGCGGGTATTTAATGTGGCTGATGAACCGCCGTGGGCTTAGCCATGATTAACACAAGCCCAGAAGCCAGTGATCACAGCGTGGCCTTAGAAGCCGAGCACCTGACTGTCACCCGCGGTCAGCTAGAGGTACTCAAAGATCTTGCCGTGAAGATTCCAAGAGGACGCTGGTGCGCCATTGTCGGACCAAACGGTGCCGGCAAGTCAACGCTGCTTCAGGTGTTGGCGGGCATTCTGCCCTTTCAAGGCCAAGTGCGTCTTTTAGGCCAACCGCTGCACCGACACGCCGCGCAGAGCCGAGCGCGGCGCATCGCATGGCTTGCCCAAAGCTCAGCGCAAAGTGCAGACGATCTCACGGCCTACGATGTGGTGATGCTGGGTCGGTTGCCCCATCAATCTTGGCTAGGCGGCCAAAGCGCGGCCGATCATGCAGCAGTCGAGCAAGCGCTTAAACTGACTCAGGCTTGGGCGTGGCGCGATCGCGCACTTGGCACGCTGTCGGGCGGCGAGAAACAGCGCGTACTACTGGCAAGACTACTGGCCGTCGAAGCCGATATCCTATTGATGGATGAACCTTTAGCGAGCCTGGATCCACCACACCAAGCCGACTGGCTGATATTAGTACGCAAGCTTATTGAACAAGGAAAAACCGTCGTAAGCGTCCTGCACGAAGTGACACTCGCTTTGTATGCCGATGACTTACTCGTGATGTCGAACGGCCAAATCCAATACGCGGGTGAACGTGACGAACCTGCTTTACACCGCGCAATAGAGGCCGTCTTTGAGCATCGCATCACCATACAACCCCTTGCCGCCCATTGGGTGGCACTTCCAACCCTTAACTAACACTCACTCAACACTGGATTCTTTACGATGGAAATTATTACACCACCCACCGAAAAACCTTACGAAAAATCGACCGGTGAACGCCGCGGGTTGCTTATCATCAATACCGGTGACGGTAAAGGAAAAAGCACCGCTGCCTTCGGTTTAGCAATGCGTGCACACGGACGAGGCAAAGCCGTGAAAATTTTTCAGTTTATGAAAGTACCCAGCGCGCGCTTTGGCGAGCATCGCGTCTTTGAACAACTGAACCTACCCATCGAGGGCTTAGGCGATGGCTTTAGTTGGAAAAGCCAAGATCTTGAACACTCAGCGCAACTTGCGCGTGACGGCTGGGCCAAAGCCAGCGAAGCGATTTTAGGCGGCGAGTTCTTTATGGTCACGCTCGATGAACTGACCTATCCGATTACCTTTGGTTGGATACCGCTTGAAGAGGTGCTGCAAACCCTGCGCTCGCGCCCGCCAGAGGTACACGTCGTGATTACAGGACGTCGCTGCCCGGTCGAAATCATTGAGATTGCAGATACTGTGACCGAGATGACCATGATCAAACATGCGTTCGATGCAGGTATCCCTGCACAACGAGGCATCGAAGATTAATGCCATCATTGTCGTTATTAGAAGCTAAATCTTCATGACCGCACGTTGTGTCATGGTGCTTGGCACCACAAGCGGCGCGGGCAAAAGTTGGCTGGCGACCGCGCTGTGTCGCTGGTATGCCCGGTTAGGTTTAAAAGTCGCGCCCTTTAAAGCGCAAAACATGAGTAACCACGCACGTGTTGTCGCGACTGAAAGTGGCACAGGCGAAATCGGTTCGGCGCAGTATTTTCAAGCCTTAGCCGCCCGAACATTACCCGACGTGCGTATGAATCCGGTGTTGCTCAAGCCTGAAGCCCATTCATCCAGCCAAGTGATACTGCTTGGCCAGGTCAACACAACGTTAACCCAAACGCCTTGGCGTGAGCGCAGCGAAATGCTTTGGCCTTTCATCACCGAATCGCTTGATGCCTTACGCGCCGAGAATGATGTCGTGGTGATCGAGGGCGCGGGGTCGCCTGCCGAGATCAACTTAATGGATCGCGACATCGTCAATCTGCAAGTCGCGCGCTACGCCAAGGCGCGTTGTTTGCTGATAAGCGACATTGATCGCGGAGGCGCCTTCGCGCACTTGTATGGCACGTGGGCCCTGCTACCGCCAGCAGACCAAGCACTGATTCATGGCTTTGTCTTAAACAAATTTCGCGGTGATGCGAGTTTATTGAGCCCTGCCCCTGAACGGCTGTTCACGCTGACGGGTGTCCCGATTGTCGCCACCTTACCTTTTTGGCGAGAGCATGGTCTGCCCGAAGAAGACAGTTTGTTTGAAGATCACGTTCAACCTCGCACGACCACTACGCGCACCATCGCCATACTCACCTACCCCTGTGCCAGCAATCTTGACGAGTTCGAACCTCTCAAAAAAATCCCCGGCTTACGCTTAGTCTGGGTGCGGCACCCCGATCAATTACCGCAACTCAATCAAGATGACTGGTTGGTGTTACCCGGCTCGAAACACACAAGCGCAGATCTGGCCTGGCTGCGCCAACACAACCTAACACCCACCATTCAAGCCTTTGCCAAGCAAGGTGGGGCAGTGTTAGGCGTGTGCGGTGGCCTGCAAATGCTGGGGCAACAGCTACTTGACCCGTATGGCGTTGATGGTACGGCTGAGGGCCTGGGGTTGCTTTCGCTGGTGACTACATTCTCGACTACGAAAATCGTGCAGCACCGAGAGGTGCAATTTGACACCCTCACT
>Ga0136644_10002302_pt1 | contig 14640 bp, 10 predicted proteins | sample C_130820_EF_Meta_FD_94780 | JGI IMG/M metagenome (GOLD analysis project Ga0136644, IMG submission 94780) | Freshwater microbial communities from Lake Croche, Canada to study carbon cycling - C_130820_EF_MetaG (v2) (version 2) | ecosystem: Environmental > Aquatic > Freshwater > Lake | place... | reverse complement strand
TGAATGTATTATTATAACCTGAATGTATCATTATAACCTGAATGTATCATTATAACCTGAATGTATTATTATAACCTGAATGTATCATTATAACCTGAATGTATCATTATAACCTGAATGTATCATTATAACCTGAATGTATCATTATAACCTGAATGTATTATTATCTAATTATAATAATTATTAGTTTTTTTTATTGTATTTAATGTTGTAGAAAATGATGATTTATTATGACCGTATACTTCTTCAGCATTTAAACCAATTAAATAATCTATAAATGCACATTCTTCATAATTAATAGATTCATATTCTGAATTAATAAATTCATATTTGTTTATGAAATTATTTTTTTTACAGATTTCTTTATTTTTTGTTGAAAGTAAATTATAATATGTTGCTAAATATATTGGATAGTTATTTTTAAAACTTATTTTATTATATACTAATTCTAGATTTAAATCATCGTCAGATAAATTAAAATAATTTTTAAAATCATTTTCAAATCTAAAATGTATAAAGTTATATTTATTATTTTGAAAAGTTAAATTAATATATTTATCATAAATATCTTTTATTTTTTTATTTGGTAAAATATTGATATTTTTTATATTGTCAGACCAATCAAATAAACACCAAAATTGTTTAATTATAATATAATCTTTATTTATTTCTTTGATTTGATTTGATAAATCATTGTTGGTTGTTTTATTAAAAAAATTAGTTACACACCTTGATTCAAAATTAAATGTATTTATATTATTAATTTTTTCAGATATTTCATCAAATTTTATATAATTTATATTATCAATTAAAAAATTGTCATCAAATAATTCATTGAAATTTACATTATACCATGATGATAAATCAAAATTTCTAAAATTTGCAAATCTAAAACTAAAATTAAATTTATATTTATCAACAAAAGATACAATTGATTTAATATCCATCATTTGGTTACATAAACCACCAAATGTGTCTATTACTAATATCATTAATAATAATAAATATTTAATTAATTAATAAAACACAATTAACAATCGTAAAAAACAACTCTATTTTCTATATCACTATATGATTCCATCTGTCTACCTATTTTTGGATTAACACAATACCAATTACTCGTTGGTTGTAATCTTTTCATATATATATCAAAACAAAATTGATATATTTTAGTTCCAATACGTTCTAACATCATAACACTTTCTTTATAATTATTAAGTAATATCGGAGCAAATTCTTTACTTACACAGTAACCTGATAAAGTTTGAGCATTAATTATTTTTCTAAGAAATTTATACTGCGTTGATGTATCATTTAATGTATTACTTGCTAACATCAAAACATCAAATTTTATATTAGAATTAAAAAAAGTATTTATTAATGTATTAATTTCTTCTTGAGTTAATGTAAATTCAAAATCATCTTCAAAAATAATACAATTTTTTTTTCCAGATTTTATAAAACTTTCTAAAGCTAAAATATGTGATTTAGCGCAACCTAGAATTCCAAATGTTTTATAATAAATACCATCTATTCTATTAATTTTATTTTTATCAATATTTGTTTTTTCAAGTTCTTTATTTATATGTTCAAATCTATCTTTTCTATGTTTTAAATTAATATAATAAACTATATCAAAATTGTTAAGACCATTATTTTCCATTATATATTTATTATATTTATCATTTAAGTTATTTAGACATAAATAAATAATTAATAGATAATGGAAATAATTAAAGAACAATATTTTTTATTTAATACAAACAAAACAAAAATTTCGTATATTTTAGAAAATAAAATTATGATTTATACAAATATATCTAAAATTAATTTTGAAGAAATAAATATAGAAATAGATTTAAATGAAATTATTTGGAAATATGATGAAAATAATTTAAGAATACCTTATCTTAATGAAAATAAAATTTTATATTACAAATTAAAACAAAATGATAATATTATTGATTTTATAAGCTCATGCTCATTTATTAATGATTATGATATTATTAATGGGGAAAAAATACAAAATTGTGCTGATATAGTAATTGGTCATCAATCATCATTATGCTGGAATCCAAATAATAATAAATATTCAAAACTATTACATGATATTGATACTTTATCAAATATTAATGATTATAAATCAATATTTGTTTTTACACATGATTTGAATATCTTTTATGATAAGTTTAAATCACATACGGAAAATAAAATAATTATTACTCATAATTCTGATTGTGAAATAAAAGAACAATATAATTTTAAACTTCATCTATCTCAAAACACATTTATTACAGATAATAATATTATTTCTATACCAATTGGAATAGAAAATACACAATGGTTTGATAATAATTTATTTCATTATATTAGAAAAAATAAAATATTAAAAACCAAATTTATTTATTTCTACTTTAATCAAAATACACATCCTTCTAGAAAAGAATGTTATAATAAATTAATTAATAAATTAGAATGGAATACTTCTAAATCAAAAATAGAATATTTTATTGAAATTGCATCGCATAAATATGCAATTTGTCCAAGAGGTAATGGTTTAGATACACATCGTATTTGGGAATGTTTATATTTAAATACAATTCCAATTGTAGTTAAAAGTGATTTTCCAAATATAATAAATTTACCAATAATTATTTTAAATGATTGGTCAGAACTTGACATAAATAATATTGATAATATTTTTATTAATCAAAAAATATCTAAAATAACTACAACATATTATTCTAATATAATTAACAAGCTTTATTAAGTTTATCAGTTAGTATTATGTTATAATATGTATCATCAATTTTCTTAATATCAACATAAAGACTTAATTTATTTAGCTTTTTAAAAATAACTCTACTTAAAAATTTTGAAAATAGTTTATTCTTTAAAAAGCCAGATTTTGTAATCGTATAATCATCTCCAGATTCTAATGTATCATCTGTTATTTTTAAATTTATAACCATTGATTGATTATTTTTAAAGTTTTCTTCAATAGATTGCAACAAGTTTTCTGTTAAGATTGAATTAATATATTCATTTTTGTTTGATTCAAGTTTTTTTGCAAATTGATTTTGTCTAAAATCTCTTTTTTTTACCAATTTAAATCCATCATTTAAATTTAAAATTTCAATAATTTTTTTTTCAGTAAAAGGTTTTTGTTCAATTGGTGGTAATTCTTCCTCAATTTCTGAATCTTCTAATAAATAATCTTCATTAACAACTGGTACTAATTCAATTTTATCTTTAGGTTTTCTAATTGAATCAAGTTTAGCACTATATGCTTTATTATAAGCTTTTTGAGCACGCTTAATAGCATTTTCAGGTTTTGATTCTTCAATCCATGCAACAGTATATTCTTCATCATATGCTTTTTGGGCATATGATGATGCTACTCTTTCTTCTTCTTCAAATTTATCTGATAGTTCTTTATCTAATGCTTCTTTTTCAGCTTTTTTTGATGCTTTTTTTTCAAGTTTCTTTTTATATTGAGCTTCACTAATCCTTAATTTCTTTGGTGGAGAAGTATTAGTTTCTAATTTTTGTGAAATAGTAGTTTCTGATTTTTGTGAAATAGTAGTTTCTGATTTTTGTGAATTATTATTTTCTGGTGTACTTGCAACTTTAGAATTTAACATATTTATGTTTACATTTTTACTCGCTTTATTATTTTTCATTAATATTTCTGCAAAAGACGACATAATTAATGATACAGTATTATTTTAAATTAAATTTTCAATTTTTTTTAATTTTTATCATCTTGGTGAGTTTCTTTTTTCTTAAGATCAAATATTTTATTAGCGGAAACTACACTATAAGATTTATCATCTAATACTTTAATTTCTTTAGTTTTCTTTTTCTTAACTCCAACAACTTGTTCTTCTATATCTTTGGTTTTCTTTTTCTTAATTTCAATAACTGGTTCTTCAACAACTTCTATATCTTTGGTTTTCTTTTTCTTAATTTCAATAACTGGTTCTTCAACAACTTCTATATCTTTAGTTTTCTTTTTCTTAACTTCAATAACTGGTTCTTCAACAACTTCTATATCTTTAGTTTTCTTTTTCTTAACTTCAATAACTGGTTCTTCAACAACTTCTATATCTTTGGTTTTCTTTTTCTTAATTTCAATAACTTGTTCTCCTATATATTTTTTTTTATTTAGTTCTTCAGCTACTTCTATATCTTTGGTTTTCTTTTTCTTAAGTTCAATAACTGGTTCTTCAGCTACTTCTATATCTTTGGTTTTCTTTTTCTTAAGTTCAACAACTGGTTCTTCAACTACTTCTATATCTTTGGTTTTCTTTTTCTTAAGTTCAACAACTGGTTCTTCAACTACTTCTATATCTTTGGTTTTCTTTTTCTTAATTTCAATAACTTGTTCTACTATATTTTTTTTTTTATTTTTCTTAACTTCAACATCTTGTTCTTTAGCTACTTCAATCTCCTTAGTTTTATTTTTCTTTTTAATAGTTTTAGTTTCATTAAACATTACAGGTTCTTCTTCAGTTTGTTCAATTGTTATTGGGTCAACAGATTTTTTAATTTTTGGTGTTTTAGTAACTTTAGATTTCTTTTCTTTAGGAATACCATATTTATCTTTCATTTTAATAAATAATTCTTTTGCATTAGGATCAACTAATTCAAGGAATTGTAATGCAGGATTCATAATTTGATTTTCCATATAAAACATATAATTAATAGGAATTTTATTTTGTTTAATAAATGCTGGTGTTTCAACTAATTCTCCTTGTAAATATTTCTTTTTAGGATCAAAGTTTGAAGGTACACATACTGCAAACTCAATTCTATCACCAGATTGAGGTTTATTACCCGGATCTCTTTGACCAATTTTTTCAGCAAGGAATACATGAGGTAGTTTGGTCCAATCTGCATAACTTTCTTTTGATTTAAGATTTCTGCTTTGTAAAAAATATTTAATATCATATTTACCTTGAAACATATCTTCTAAACATTGTTCTGCAAATTCTTTAGCACCAAATGGATCTTTTTTATTAATCAAGTAATTAATTATACCGCTACAAATTTCTTTTACAATTGGTGCATTATCACGTCTTTTAAGAACAATACCCATAAAATCTTGTTTGAATTTATTTGGATCAAATTCATATTTATTACCAACATAACGTTTTTTTGTTAAAATTAAAAATGGCCAGAAAGTTTTTTCATATTCAAGATCATGTGGAAATGGTAATCTGCTTTTAACTAATTCACCAGATATTTCACCTATTTCAATTGATAAATCTAATGTAGGTTTTTCAATTATAGAATATCCTCCATTATAAACTTTCATATGATAAACTCTTTTGTCATTTTCAATTGTCCAGTATGGTTGTAACCAATTATCTTTTAATATAGTATTAATGAAATTTTTGATTTTGTTTTCATGTTCAACCTTATATTTATCAAAAGTTAATTTTAGACTTGTTTCAATAAATCCTATTAATAATTCTTTCAATGATTTATTATTAAAACTTCTTTCACGCTTAAGTTTCTTTTTTGCTTTTGTTAATTCACAATCATGTGATTCACATGCATTAATCCAATCTTCTTTAAGTTTATTTTCTAAAAAGTTTTTCGTTATTCTCGTGATATCTGTATTTATTTTTTCAGGATCTATATCGGGTTTTTCATATTCTCCTGCAAAAACAGTTTTAAGTTTTTCAACAAAACTTGTAATAAATTCAGGACTTGGTTTAGTCCATATCACTTTACCATAAGCTTTATCATAATATTGTTTTTCAATAAAGTCTGATAATTGTGGTATAACTTCATCTTTTCTTTTCTCTTTTAAATCATTAAATGTTAATCTACTTTTTTGAAGTAAATATTCTGCCCAGTCAAATAATTTTTTTTCCATATTTGAAAAGTTTTTTGTTACAACTTCTTGTAAAGTCCATAACCATGAAAAATAGTTTTCAAATATAAATTCTTTTGTAAATTGTTTAATTCTATCACTTAATGGTAATATAATTTTATAATCATTTGGTATAGGAGGTACTTTTATTTTATCTGGTAAAGTCAAACAATCTATTTTATCATCTGAATAATATTTATTAAATGTATCAATAAATACTTCAGCTTCATCATCAACCATTAATGGTGATATGAGTTCTTTTGAAAATTGCATAACTTGTTTAAAAAGTTTAAGTGATTTTTTATTATCAAGTTCTTCACAACTAGTTCTGAAGCGGAAGCAACAAAATACACTATCTGTATTATGTACAATCATGTTTCCAACACCAGCTGCAAAATGATGATTATCAGTAGTTAAATCATATACATATCCATTATAATTTATTTCTTTTATTGATCTAACAGCACTTACTGAACCATTATTTTTAAGACCAATACTAATAATAATACTTTTATCATCACCGCATTTAATTTTATAATTGAAATAATTAATACTGTTTAAGTAATTAACATAATTACTTGCTTCTATCATAGTTTCAACATGAACCGTAAAAACTTGATTAATATCGGAAAATTTATTATTAATATCGGAAAATTTATTATTAATATCGGAAAATTTATTATTAGAAGCAATTTCATTCAACCTATATAAACATAGACCTTGATCAATTTTTAAATCTTTTGGACTAATAACTTTTTTATCAAATGTTAAAAGTGAATGATCATCAGTTACATCAACTACACCTTGTAATGTACTAATACGTAATATTTTTTTACTTGGATCAAGATCATGTCTAATAACACGGTGGACTTTAGTCCAACCAGAATCAGACCAAGTTTCAACATTATATAATTCACAAAATTCTTTATCTTGTTTACCATCTTCTACGCATTTTAGCCAATTATTATTACCATATTTTTTACCAAGTTCATCAATAGTTAATATTTCAACTTGATTATTTACTTTGACATAAATTGGTGTATAAGATGTAACACTATCACCATATCGAATTATTGGTTGAAAAATATAATTCTTAATACTTTCACTACAATATTTTTTAATTCTTTCAATAAGTTCAGTATCATCTCTTGCTTTAAGTTCATAATCTAATAATTTATTAACTTGTTCTTCATTATTATTTGCATAAGCATTTTTAAAACCATTTATTAACCAAGGTAAAATTTCTTCATCATATTTCTTTGCAAATAATAACATTTCACGTCCAGTTGATGTGGTACATGCTGCAATATTTCTATTAGCAATTGGTGATACACTTGCACCTAACTGTCCATATAATGAATTAGCAGTAACTTTAACTGCTAATTGTTGTGCATCAAGAATCATATATTTAAAAGGATTTGTTTCATTCTTCATTAATTTTTTAATAGCTTTACGTTCTTTCATTAAATTATCTAAAATTTTTGGTACAACAGATAATTGATTACTTACTTTAGCAAATCTACAATATTTAGTTGTTCCATCATTTTCTTTAAAAGATGCATTATAATATGTAATACCTTCTAAATTATCATATGATGGATCAAGTACTTCACTTTCATGACTCATATTTTTTTGTAAAATTGATGAAGGATAAAGTGATGCATAATCTTTTGTAGAGTTAGCTTCATAATCAATTTGTGGTACAGGATCAAATACAATAGCACCTTCATAACTATCTTCTTTAATTGTATTTCCTTCTTTATCTTTTTTGGCTTTAATAACTGGAAAAACATACCCATCTTCTCTATATTGTTTTAGAGTCAATGAAAATAGTTTAATTCCTTGTCCTCTTGAAAAAAGATAACTTAATGGAACTGATGATACATTTGCCATTGCAATATTTTTAGTAACTACTTGTAATTTGTTCATTAAAAGATTTACTGCTGAACAATCTTTCACACAGTATTTTGCTACAATAGCTCTTTCATTTGGACCTTGTTTTTGCATTCTGAAAATATCTTTTGGTCCTACATCATCTTTTGCTTGTGTCCAATAAATTTTACCACCATGTCTAGAAATTTCTAATTCAGCATCTAGAATACTATCACCTTTAACAATTAATTTCTTTTCATTTCTATCAATTGAAATTACTAAATATTTTTCACCAACTTCATCCGATACAAAACCTTTAATTACTTCAATATGTATATAATCATTTAATTGAATATCATCAACAGATTTACATATAAATTCAAATTCATTATTTTCATTTAATTTTCTAAAAGTTAAAATTTCACCTCTTACAAAATGTGCTAACATAGAATCTAGTTTATAAGAAGTAAAATTAAATGTTTTTTGAATATCTTTCATTAAATCTATATGTACTCTTCCAGGTGTATCCCAAAAAGACAAATGATTTTCACCAAGTGCTGATGATTCTAATTTTCTTTCTTTAAATTCACAACAACGATCTTTTAATTTTGAAATATAACCAATATCAGTTTTCATATTTAATATTTTATTACATCTATCAAAAATATATTTTTCATCAAAACCGAATATATTATATCCAGTTATTATATCACAATCATTATCATTAATTTCTTTAATCCAGCTATCAATTAATTCTTGTTCAGAATCAAATGATTCAACAATTGTTTCGTTATCAAATTTAGAAGTTTGTTCTAAACAAGCAATCCATTTTCTATATGGTATACTTTCTCCTAGTTTTGTATATGTCATACCTATTTGAATTATACAATCTTTTTTCCTACTTGCTTGTGGAAATTCACCATCATGTGAAAAACATTCAATATCAAATGAAGCTATAACTAATGGTGCATTAATATCTTTTTTAATTGGAGAAATATTTTGCCAATCAACACTAAATTCTAATTCACAAGTTGATGCTTTATTTGAATTTTTTATTTTTTTGTAATTCTCTATACTTACCCAATCACATCCTCTAATTTTTCTTATGTGAAAACAACGTAACATTGGTGTTAAATTACTTTCATATAATTTAAATTTTGTTGGTTTATTGGTTATACCAGGAATCATAATTTCATTTTCTAACAAGTATGCAAATTTTTTCATACCAAAACTATTATTAAATATTAATCTAGCAAAATTAAATTCTTTTCCATTTGTAAATCCTTCTGCTTTCTTTCTTTTTACTAGATCAATACTTTGTAATGTATCTCTATGTCTCATCCAAATTTTTTTATTTTCTTTACTTTTAAACCATTTTTCCATAGTTTCAAGTTTTTTATTTATCTCTTGTTTTGATAACTTTTCCCATGATTCTGGCAAACTTAGATAAAAATGTGGTGTAAAACCTGTAATTTTTGTATATACTGACTTACCTTCTTCGGTGCGTCCAAAAACATGAATTATATAATCACCTAATGGTTTATGGTCATCTTCTGTATCTATATCAACAATATCGTGATCTTCTACAAAATCATATATTTGAAATTCAATTGTCATAATATTTAATAACTATTTTAATAATATTACTTTATCAATTTTTTTACAGATTTATACAATATAAAAGAATCTAAATTAACACTTTATAATAAAAAAATATTTTAATTTGAAAAAGCACAAAAATATATAATAAATTCTTCACTAAGTTTTTCTTCTAATTTATTATGTAAATATTTTTTTGCTAAATCATATTTTTCTGGTTTAACTTTAGAAGATATATAATCCATTACATATTCCGTACCTTTATTAACAATTTTTTGTAATTCATTTACGTTTTTATTATTTTTACTTATATATGATGATATTGCAGTTTGTAAATGTATTATTTGAAGTTCACCAATGATTTCATCATCATACATTATTGAATCATCCAATACTTTTATTTTCTTTTCTTCTATATATGTTCCTACTATATTATTTAGATATGTATTTGATACATAGTATATTCGTTTTACTTCATTTATTATTTCATTAACTTCACTATCTTCTATTGTAAAATTCATGCAAACCAAATATTACAATAATTATTTATATTTTCATTTTTTTATACAAGATTCCTAATTTTAAATAAATTTATTTAGAAAAATGCGGTTACTGATAAAACAAATTTTGTTTCTGCTAAAATAACAATTATTAGTTCAAATGAAATTTGAATATTACAGAACTGGTAAAACACGTTAACCATACTAAAATAAAAATTTAATAATTAAATCAGTGTTATTGTTATTAAACTATATTAAAACCAAAATCTGTTCCAATCTTTATTTTTTATTGAACAACTAAGAAACTGTTCAGTTGGACATATAATTTTAATTTTATTTATATTTATTTCAATACTATTGCCATCACCTGATGTTGTTCCTGAATGTCCTCTAAGAACTAATTGTTTACTTTCAATATTACCAAATTTAATTATCTGTCCAAAACATTTTTTATGATATCTTTTAATTTTATCAGAAAATGCATATATTAAATAAGTAATAAAAAACCATGCAGCACTGCCATTTTGTTTATTCATATATAAATAAATTTTACCAGTATATTTATTGTTATAATTAGGAATAAAATCTAAATCTAGATTTTTAACAAGTTGATCATTTTCATTCCAACAATTCCATTCTATAATATTTTTATTAGTTAATATTTTTTTTATATTTTTCATCCATTTTTCTTTTTTCCCACATAAACATCTTAATATTAAATGCACAGGAACTAAATCACCACCTCCATTATTATCTAAATGAAAGTGAATGGTTTTATAATTATTTCTATTTATAAATAATCTTATAATTTCTGTTTTTAGATTTTTTTTATTTTGATTAACATTAAAAGATTCAAAATAAAAATTATTATCTTTATCTATTTTTTTAGATATTTTTTCATTCCATATTAAATTATGTTTTATATTTTTAGTATAACTAATTTCAATAATTACATTATTGTCTAAAATTAATTTTTGTATATTTAATTCGTCAATAAAACTATAAGTATGTAATAAACATAAAAATTTATTTTCACTAATACATGGATTATAATTTTTGTTCAAAAATGAAATATAAACAAGTAAATAATCTTTCCATTTTAATGTATTATTTTTAGTTATAACTTTTGTGATATAATTATTATTAATTTTACCTTCAATATTTAATTGAAAAGGTATGAATTTATTCCAATCATTAAATAAAATATAAAAATGAGACATATTATTTATATCATTAAAAGAAGTTTTGATTGGATAATTATTTTTTAGTATTTTATCAATTTTATCATTCATTAAATTAATTTAGAAAAATTTAATTACCAAATAAATTAATATTTTTTTGTTGACATTTAATTTTATTTTTTTAACTGGATTACACATTGAACCAGAATCATCACAAATTACAGATATTTTATAATTTTCTAAGTCTGTTAAATATTTAGAAAAGAAAAAATTAATATTATGTTTTTTAATTATATTATTCATATTCACTATCTTTTATTATAAAACCCATTGTTTAACATATAAAACAAAATTCATTTTTTTTATTTATTGTATCTAATTGTTTTATATTTGATTTTACTGCATCTATTTTATCCATATTTTTGTTAATAGAACTAATTAATATTTCTGCTATATAATCTCCAAAAGTATAATTAAATTTTTTACCTTGAACTTTTTCAATTCTTTTTTTCTTTGTATTATAATCATCATAAACTAGTACATGTTTTATTTCTTTATTCAAATCATTAAAATATCTAACACATTCAGGATCATCTGTACATGAAACAATTGAAATAAATATTTTATAATTAGATTCACGATTTTTTAATACATCCATAAATAATTTTAAATTATTAGGTTGTCCATCTGTAAAAATAATAATTAGTAAATTTCTTTCAAAATTTTTTTTACTATTTAAAACCTCTTGAAATCTTTCTGCTAATGGCGTAAACCCCTCTGGTTCATCAAAAAAACTTTTATAATTACTTATATCTTCAGATCTATATAAATTTTTAATTGCAGGTCTATTTAAGTAATATATATCTATAGCATTATTATCAAATATCGATGCTAAATCAGTTATAATTTTAAGTGAAGTTTGTACTTCATTCCATCTTGTTTTTCCTGAATTAAATATAGGATTTTTAACTAGATTTAACATAGAACTAGAATCATCACAAATTATACATATTTCAAAATGTTCTAATTTATTTAATTCAATAGCAAAAAAATCATTTATATTATATCTTTCAATAATAATTTGAAATCTCTCTAAATTATCTGAATCACTCATACTATTAATAATTAATTTATAAAAATTTATTAATCAATTTTTTTTAGTTTATTTAATTGATAAAAAATTCTTTATATTATATTTTTTTACAAATTAGCTAAAGCAACTCTAATATATAATGATATGACAACAAATTGTTTATTTGACGAAATACTTGGAAAAGAAAAAGATGATGGTAATATTGAATATAAAAAATTGTTAATAAATTTAGATAATGATACACTAAATAGAAGGATTACACAAATGAAATATAGACTTTACGAAGGTATGGGTGAAGCATTTTATTTTATTGGCGTTGGTGATGATGGATGTATAATTGGTATTACTGAAGAAGAATATAAAGAATCAATAACAAATTTAAACTTAATTGCAAGCAAAATAAATTCTTGTGTAATAATAATATCGGAAAATTCTAAAAATAATAAATGGGCTGGTGAATTTTTAATTAGAGAAAATGATAAAAATGATTATATTGATTTAAAAATTGGTGTAGCTGGAAATGTAGATAGTGGAAAATCAACAACGATAGGAACATTAACTAAAGGTATTCTTGATGATGGTAGAGGAAAAGCAAGAGTACATGTATTTAATTACAAACATGAAATAAGTTCAGGTAGAACAAGTTCAATAGGACATCAAATTATGGGGTTTGATAAAAATGGTAATATTATAAATGATAAATTAGAAAAATCAAATTCAACTGTTTGGTCAGAAATAGCAAGTAAGTCAGCTAAAGTAATTTCATTTTACGATCTTGCAGGACATGAAAAATATTTAAGAACTACTATTTATGGATTAACGTCATTATATCCAGATTATTGTTTGATTATGATTGGTGCAAATATGGGTATTAATCATATGACACGTGAACATATTGGTTTATGTATTAATCTTAAAATTCCATTTATTATTTTAGTTACAAAAATTGATATTGTACCTGAAAATGTTCTTGAAGAAACTATGCAAAAAATAAATAATATGTGTAAAAACAGAATGAGAAAAGTCCCATATCATATTAAAGATAAAGCTGATATTATTAACGTTATAAAAAATATCAAATCAGATTCAATTGTTCCAATAATGCAAATTTCAAATGTAACTAATTTTAATTTAGATTTACTTAAATCACTTTTTAATTTATTACCAGTGCGTAATGAATATAATCAAAATATTGATCAACATGTGGAAATGTTAATTGATAATAAGTATTCTGTTGCAGGACACGCATCAATTGTTTCTGGGATGTTAAAAAGTGGAACAATTCAACTAAATGATAATTTACTCTTAGGACCTTTTCATGATTCAACATATAAAAATGTTAAAGTAAGATCAATACATTTGAATTATAAAGAAATAAAAGAAGCAAAAGCAGGTACATATATATGTGTTTCACTTAAAAATATTAATAGAAGAGATATAAAAAAAGGAATGGTTTTAATAACAGATAATAATGAATTAAAATTAGCTGTTAAAAAATTTAAAGCTGAAATATATATATTACATTCACCTACAACAATAAAAGATGGATATCAACCATTTGTACATATTGAACAAGTAAGACAGTCAGTTAAAATGTCAAATATAATTAATAAAGAAAATGATAATATATTAAGAAGTGGTGATAAAGCTACAGTTGATTTAGAATTTATAGCAAAACCAGAATATATTAAACCAGGAATGAAATTGATATTTAGAGAAGGTAAAATTAAAGCTGTTGGGAAAATTATTAATATTTATTAATTTACATTTCCATTTGTTTTATTATCCATAAATCTGATGATAATGTATCATCTATTAAATAATTATAAGGCAAATAAAAATAACCTTTATCTCCCCAATTAGTACCCCATGAATTTCTCATTATCCATATTTTTTTTCTTTCATCATATCCTACACAAACTACTGCATGACCACCTAATAAATAATCTTTTTTTGAAGGCATTGGTACAATACCAGTTTTTTCTACATTTATTGTTTGAAATGATGAATATATTGCTATACCAACAACAAATGGTTCATTGTTTGCTAAACTAGTTTTCATTGATATTATTGTGTTATCTATATTTTCAACTATTAAAGCTTGATTTTCTAAAGCTTCTTCATAACAATTATTAGGTGGTTTCTCTGTAAATTTACTAATATCATAAGGCCAAGATGATTCTTGACAAATACCATATGTTTGTAATGTTTTAATTCCATCTGATAAATAAGCACCCGAATCATTATGAATTGTATTTATTAACATTCTTTCATTATAATATAAAAATAATCTTGAACCAAATAAACTTTTTTTATCATAACCAACTATTGATACTAATGCATTAGCAGTACATGATCCAAGATTACCTTGATCTAATATTGGTTGACATTTTTCTCTTAAATCTATTATTAATGGTAATTTTATTATTTTTTTTTGTTTTCTATATTTTAATTGATTTTTTTTAAGTCTGTTTATTTTTACATTAAAAATTCTTTTATTGATTTTTTTTT
>Ga0136644_10002301_pt1 | contig 14644 bp, 13 predicted proteins | sample C_130820_EF_Meta_FD_94780 | JGI IMG/M metagenome (GOLD analysis project Ga0136644, IMG submission 94780) | Freshwater microbial communities from Lake Croche, Canada to study carbon cycling - C_130820_EF_MetaG (v2) (version 2) | ecosystem: Environmental > Aquatic > Freshwater > Lake | place... | reverse complement strand
GAATCCAATATTTAATACTGTTTTAGAATTATTATAAGTTTCAATTAAAACATCAGTAGTAACTAATACTTTATCAATTAACATTAAATCAATCTTACTAAGATTGTTCTCTTCTTTAGTATTGATAAAAGTAATTAACTTAGAAATTATTTCATTATCATTATTACCATCAAAAATATATTCAATATTCTCACAATGTTTTCGCCACCAAGGTAAATCAAAAATCTCTGATAATTTATCCTCTGTTTTGTTATTTTTTAACTGACAAAAAGGTAAATTTAATACTATTTTAATAATCTTATTAATTTCCTCTTCTAATGAAAACATTTGATTATAAATAATAAAATTTAAATCAAATAGAATATGATTTCCTAATACCTTTCTTTTCAATTCATCAATCACAAATCCATATGTATAATTAAGATTTTTATTCAAAAAATTAGATAATCTATCAAAGCCCATTTATTATTATTAATTAAAAGCTAGAATCTTTTTAAGTAAATTAAAACAATAAAAAATAAAAAAATTGACACCTTAAAAACTTTCAGTTTTTAATTAGCTATTTTTTTATATAATAAAAAAATTGAAAATTTTACTCTATTCAGGTTCTTTGATAAATTTTGGATGTCTACTATCAATACTATTTTATATGTTGTTAATACTAATATTTACCGGTACCTTAGGGTACAGGAAGGTAAGAACTTGCAATACACTTGCAAGGACATTGCTCAGATAATTGCTGAGATCAGGAATAAACCTGCTTTTAAATCAGACCCTATCTTATGTGCTCCTTTTCAACCCGATATTTACACACAGGATTTGGAAGGTAACGCCACCCTCTTCGGTAAACCTTGTAAAGCTGTTGCTGGTTACGACGTTAAATACTTTAAAATAAGACCTTCAAAGGGTCTTTTTGCTTCAATAATGAAGAAACTTGGAGAGCCTATAGTTGAGCCTAACGTGGGAAAATATAAGGTTTACTATAACACTCTTGCTGACCCTGAGCTCAGTCCTTGGGCGGAGATTAGCCACACATTGGTAATAGTTGACTCTAAGGAAGAGGCTATTGCTATTGTTTCGGCAATTTCAAAAGCAAATGAAAAGTTGATTGCAACGCAAGCCCTAATTAAGGCCTTTAAGAAGGAGGAATATGAGCGCTTGAATGGAACAAAAGACCGCCCTAAGGTTTCAATTCAGGGTTCAGTTGCTCCAACCAATCCTTGGTGCAGAAAACCTAACCTTGTTTAACTCTTCATTTATATAAAATATAATAAAAAAATTGAAAATTTTACTCTCTATCGGTTCTATATAAATTTTGGGATGTCTACTACAATGAATACTGATAATTTAATTACTACTATTTACACCGAGGATGCTAAGGGTAACGCGACCCTCAACGGTAAACCTATTGAGAGGCCAGATGGTCTTATAATGATTGGGTCTGACAATCCGGTTGATGGTCCTTTCAATGTTGGTTGGCTTAAGAATACTGTGAAGAAGACAATCGCGACAACAAAGACCTACGACGAGGCAAGGACCATCAAAAAGGAGATTGAGAAAGTGCAACAGGAGTTCTATGAGAAACATCCTCCACCTTTGGTCAAGTCTCAGTTTTAATTCCTTTAACAATCAAAATAAGTTTAAAAATTCTTTTATCGCTTTATTTAATGAACAATTGCGCATTACCTAACTGTTATCCTGCATCTTATGATATTAATGAAGGATTTGATGATGTACCAGCACCAATTAATAATATGAACGAGGTTCAAAATGTAGATCCTAGAGAACTTGCGCGGACATATGCTAACTATGGATTAGCATCTTCCCATTCTGCAGAAAAATCAGCAGATGCTCCCAGATGTGGAATACCTGGAAAACAAGACCCACGTTTATTTGAAGAAGACCAAGAAGCTGGGCCTGCCTTAGAACCTTCTTTGGTATTAACTCAAGGAAAAGCATTTCAAGATTATCCACAAACTGCACCTCCTTTACAAAGAGGAGATGCTAAAGCTTCTGCAAAAGCTTTATTACAAAAATGCCCAGATGGTTATAAAGATGTAAAAATGGGTTCAGCTTGTCAAAGTAAAGATGACTTTTTCTTTAAAGATGGATATATGAATGAAAACTTTGAAAATGCTAAGTCTACACCAACTACCAAACGTCATAGTTTTGCCGAAGAAAAAGATTGGAAACGTCGTAGTCATTCTGAAGAAGAAAGAAAACACAAAAATACATTAATTCCAGGAATACCCAATCTATATTTATATATTGGCATTGGTATAATTTTTATTTTAATTTTAATTTTTATTTATTATAATTTTATGTAAAATATTTTATCAATAATATATATGGATAAAATATCTAATTTTTACTACCCTACATCTTTAAATAGTAATTACTATGAAAAATTTAAATCTGTAATTGAAAATGGAACTAATGAATCTACTGAATTTACAGAAACTTCAGAACCTGTTATCTCATCCAAAAAAAAATCTAGAAAGGTATCTAAAAAAAATTCTAAAAAAAGTTCTAAAAAGGGTTCTAGAAAAGGTAAAAAAGAAAATGATAGTATAGCTGGAATAAAAGACAATATGCGTAAACTTAATAAACTTCAAAAAAAACAAAATGCTTATATTAATAAATTAATAAAAAAATTACAAGATAATAATATATCAATATGAAATTATAATTATCCTATATCTTTACATACTAATTATATTGAACAATTTCATAGTGTATCTGATAATTATGCACTTTTAACAAGTAATAATACTATGAAAAATTATTAAATCAACTTGTGCTAACATATATGAAACTTTTTAAAATTTAAAACTTTTAATTTAAAATTCTTTTCTATTTAAAATTATATATTAAATGGGTAATGCTATATCTGATCAAGCTAATCAACAAGCAGAAGTAATAAAACAACAAATGGAACAAGCAAAAATACAACTACAAGCACAAGCAGCACAAGCACAAGCAGAAGCACAAGCACGAGCACAAGCAGAAGCACAAGCACGAGCACGAACACAAGCTATGTATGGTGCACAAGCACAAGCACCAGCACCGTCTCCTCAAAATATGTATGGTGCACAAGCACCAGCACCAGCACCAGCACCAGCACCAGCACCAGCACCAGCACCGTCTCCTCAAAATATGATGTATGGACAAGCACCACGTGACGTTACCGTAGTTGGAACAATACCTTCAAGTTGTCCTTGTGGTGCACAATTATTAGCAGGATTATGTTATATATGTCCTAATGGATATAGTGTGGATACACCAGGAATTTGTAAAAGAAATTCCTATATTCCACGCCCTATTATCGACCGCGCACCCCCTCCACCTTTTCAAACAGTAACACCAACTCCTCAAACAGTAACACCAACTCCTCAAACAGTAACACCAACTCCTCAAACAGTAACACAATCTTCTCCCACAACACCACAAATACAATCGGACAAATTATCACCCGCGCCTAATACATTAATTCCTGGATTTCCTAACTTGTATTTATTTATTATAATTGGAATAGTTTTTTTCTTTTTATTATTTATTTTATTAATTATTTCATCTGCATAATTTTAATTAATGATTTTTCCTCAAGTATTCTAATATTTCCCATAACGATTTACAATCAATCTCATTATATTCTTCTATATTTTTTATAGTCAAAATATTATTAGTAACTTTCTCATTTTTCTCATAACATTTATGTGCTAGTAACATTGCATTTAATCCATTCGAACATGGATTTGATGTATTCCAAGTTGTCTTTACTAAATTATATTTATACAAAGCTTTCATAATAGTTTTCAATGAATAATTTAATGCCCCTTTTACTACAATTGGTTCCTTTATAAAAACCTCGTAAAGATCTATTAACTTTTTATCTTGTAAATTTAAATGTCTTAGTTGTGACTTTTCATATGCTATTTTCTCTGCTTGAGACCAATGAATAAATATTGATTCTGTTTTATTATATTCTTTTAATTTATTATTTATAAAATCCCAGAAAGAATCTAACATTTTTCTCTCTGATTCTTTATTCTTATATTCCATTATAAAACTCTTAAATTCCCATGTTTTATTTTTATTAATAAAACCGGCTCCTATCATAAAAATAAATTCACACCCTTCAAAATATACATCTCCACTTATCTTTCCAAAGTTTGAATTAATAGTTTCATAATCTAGAAAAAACTCCATTTCATTCTCTTTTCTTTCTCTCCACTCGTTTCCATTGTAGTTAACTTTCTCTGGTTTTACATAAACTTCACTTTGACGATTAATATCTAAAATTGCATCTATTCTAATTGCTAGTGGACTATCTTTAAACCCTAATAATTCTGAAGTACATTTATCATCATTCCATCCATAAACTCCTTGGCTAAATGCTAATTTTCTTTTATCAACTCCACAATAAGTTACTGAAGTAATCTCACTAATTTCATCTGCTAATGACTTTTTAATCTTATTAAAAGCTCCATCTTTATCATTCTTCATATTTGGAAATAATTCATCTTTAGATGGCATTGGCAATAGTTTCCAATTATGGCCTTCTTTTCTTACGGATCTTAACCATTTTAATGCTTCATCTAATTTATCAACATAAGGCTTATCAAATTTAGCATAATCAATCACACCCATTTTATTCATCAAGTCATTAATCTCGTATTTATGACCCTTGTTTTCATACATATATTTTTTACCCAAAATAAAAGCCTGTGTGACTTTAGTCCCTTGAATTTCATTTAATGCTTCCGTATAAATTAATAATTGACCTTTATACGCTGGAATACTATCTTGATTTCGAATGTGTATTCCATCACTATTTAAAGTAATTAATGAATGTTTAATATCAACAATAACATAATGCCAAGGAACTCCTAATTTTTTAGATGGTGAATCATCCTTATACAATTCATAACCAATAAACTTGTTAATATAATCATTTCTTATCATTAAATCAGGTGCACCAAAAGTTTTATTATTGTAATTATGTAAAATACCTTGATAAATAATTGGTTTTCCTTCCTTCATAAAACTTATTGTTTTCTTAAATAATTCAGTATCTTTAGATTGATATGATTCAGCTACTTTAGTAATTGAATGTTTCTTACCAATAATATCTATTATTTTCTCTTCAAAAAATATACCCTGATCCATAATGAACTTTGTAAAAGTATCCTCAATTTCATATTTAATAACTCCTCTAGAATTACCTTCTTTTTGAGTTGGAATATCATTAATTGATGTAATATTATATTCTTTTAACCAATCAATAATTGTATCATTTAGAAAATAATTTCTAACTGATGATGCCGATACCATTTCTGACCAATTTATATCATTATTGACTTTTCTTCTTTTATCATCAATAGTTATACTTAGTTTTCTTTTCCTTTTATTAATACTAACTTCTTCAATTTTAATATCTGATAAATTAAAATATTCAGGATTCTTTTCTTTATTATAAATATGAATTAGAGTTGAAGATGGATTCTTTTTATCATAAACCTGAGAACGTTTAAGACTAATTAAAAAGAAATTTAATTTAAGATAACTATTACATTTTAACTTTTCCAAAATCTCTTTATTAAATTCTTTGTTTTGATAAAGTTGGTCATCAATATATAAATTAACATTAATAATACTTCCTTTTTTACTATCAATAAACCATCCAAAGTGATTAAACTTTTCATCAATTTTAAATAAATTAACTAAATTATTAGTGGGTATCTTATTATAATACTTTATTAACTCATTGACTATTAAATATCCTCTTGTCTCAGGTATGTTATGTTGATTCCACTCTGAAATAATATTAGTTATTAACATTGTTACTATAATAAATAATATCTCTTTATGAAATATTTTTTAGTGAGTTTAATTAGGTAAATTTTGTATTATATTAATATGGAGGAAGTCGTGCCTGAAGCCCCTGCAGTTCCAGTATCTGATAATTCTTTTAATTTTAATTTTCTTTTAAATACCAATATGTATATAGCTTATATTGTTTTAATATTAGTTGTATTAATTGCAATTGGTATATATCTTTACAGAAAATATTTTGTTAAAACTAAGACTATAGAAAAGTTAGAAAATACTGAAAAACAAATTCTTGATCCAACTAAAGAATATTATTTGAAAGATAATAATAATAAAGAAATTTTATTAAATTCATTTTTTAATGATATTATCAAAAATAAACAAGTAAATAAAGATGAATTAATACAAAAATTACAAAATGACTTTCAACAATTACAAATGGAAAAACAACAAGTCCAACAAATGCAACAACAATTAAGTCAACAAGCACAAATGATGCAATTACAAGCAAAACAAATGCAACAACATGCATCTCAAGTTTCCCAACAAAATCCCCTACAAAATCCCCTACAAAATCCCCTACAAAATCCCCAACAAAATCCCCAACAAAATCCCCAACAAAATCCCTTACAACATCCCCAACAACATCCTCAACAAACACAGCAATCATTTAATGCACCTGTTAACACATCTCAACAACAAACAGATAAAAAGCAACGTCCTAAATTAGCTCACCCCAAAGATAAATCAGATAATCTTGGATTATCTGAAATAGAAGATGAAAATATTGCTGCTTTAAATTTAACTAACGAAGAAATGGCTGAATTAAAAAAACAAATCTTAGCATTAAAAAAAAGTCAAAATAAACAAATATCTGCACAAAACGACGAAGATGATGATGACGACGAGGATTCCGATTCTGATTAAAAAATAATTAATAAAATTATTTTTTAGCTTTATTTTTTTTCAATACACATTTGGGGTCCATTACAAAAGATTCCGTTTTCTTATCTTTAGGAACAATATTAATAATACATTTAGATTTTACACCATAAAGAGGCTCCGTACAACCTTTTTCAATAATCATATTTTTAGATTCAGATACACAACGTGACCTAAAGTGTTCAAATCTATCTCTTACTTGTTCATAACTTAATCCAGAAACTTTACCTAATTTTTTATTAATTATTTCATGCATTTCATATAACCACCTAGACAAAGAATCTCTATTTTTCATTACATCTTTATTTAATTTATGTATTTTTAAATTTTCTTTGTAATTATCTCTGCAATACTTACAAGGTAATATATTTTGTATATTTTTAAAAAATTTATAATAATGTTTCTTTTGCTCTTCTGTTGGATTAACAGGATAATTAAAACTCATTGTATGTAAAAATAACCACATCGCAGGTCCCCAAACAGATGTCATCATCCCATCTCCTGAATTATAATCATCAGTGGTAAATGGTGAATTATTTTTTTTATCCATTATATATAAATTAGATAAAAATTTAGATATATATATTTTTAGTAATATTTAGCTCCTCCAAATAAATCATTAATTTTATTAGGTAATTTTAAACAACCATCGGTTACATTATTTTTATCTTTATCGTAATCGGTTGAGCCTACCGTTTCTAACACTTGAAATCCATATAACTCTTTCAATACTGAAATAACATTTGATGTATGAGCTAATCCAGCGTGCATTATAAAATTAGTTTGCATTTCATTAACACCCTTATAAACTTTAGCTATTATATACCATTCCATAATTAAACTAATTAATTCATTTATATCAATCATAATCTCTTTGTCTATAAGATTTTCTGTTTTATCTTTTATTAAACTTTTATTTTTTTTCATCAATGCTTGTGTTTTATTTTTTAAATTTAAAAAATGAACACCTAACTTTGAATCTTTCAAATAATCTTTCGTATAAATATTACCCAAGTTTTTAATAAAGAATTTGTGTTTTAATTGAAAGAAAATATCAATTAAGGTCAGATATTCGTATAAAGTAACTTTACCTAATTCTTTGTCCTCACTTATTAACTCCCAAGAGAATGGAATTAGGAAAGGTCTAACATCTATACCATCAATTACTTTACTACTTAGATACAATTCTTTTAATTTTTGAGTATGTGGTGAACCAGGCCATAATTCTTTTAAAGTTGACCCAAGTCTTGGAACTTCTTCTAATAAAATTTTACTGTTCTTTTTTTTATTCATCCAATCACTTACAAAAATTGATTCACCTTTACAATAAGGTAAAGTAGAATGCATATCTGCTAAAACTAATACATTTATATTATCTTTACTTAGTAATGTATAACCAATACTTCCATTAATATTCATTAAGTAGTTTTAGATAAAAAAATTAATTATTCAATTGTTATTTCTTTAGATGACTCTTCTGTTGAATTATTATTATCAGCTTCTGTTGAATTATTATTATCAGCTTCTGTCGAATTATTATTATCAGCTTCTTCTTCATCCGAATCATCTGTTAAAATATTATTTTCTTCTATTACCTCATCAATTTTAATCTTGCACAGAATTTTAATTCTTGTGTCCTTCTCATACTTTGATTCAAAGATGTCAATAAACCCTGTTGATGTATTCTTTGAACTTAATATCTTTTCTATTCCCATTTCTACCCTTTCATACTTTGAAATAAAATCGGAACATTTTGTATTTGCATCTTCATTAGAAACAAATACTTTACTAATCGATTCTAAATTAGTAGTGTGATACCCATATAAACAATAAGTCTCTTCAAAAATATTAAGTTTTTTCATAATAGGAGAACTAGTATGAAGCACCCAGAAAATCCTAGTACACAGCTTAGCCAACAGCCTTGCAAGTGTAATCAACTTACTATGATAACAAAAGTGTTGAATTATCTTTAAAATCTTACCAAATTTAATCAAATCACTCCTTATAATAATCGTTTTTCTTTCATTTGTCTTTAACAATTGATTACTCTTTATAGACAAAAATACATCTGAATTAATTTTAGTTGGAACTGTCAACTCCTTCTCCTCTAAAATATCAAATATATTATTAAAATATTCCTTCTCTAATATACTACACAAAGGCAATACATTTTCATCAGTAGTCTCTTTAATATTTATAAAATGAGACAAAAAATGTGCTATTGCAATTTGATTCATCTCAATATTTGGATCTACTCCTTCAAAAGCCCTCCGTAAATATGGAAGAATAAAAGCTATCCTGATAGGATCATTTGAATCAGAACAATTCCTTAATCTCCACATCATATGCAAATGATTCTTATCATCACACAAAGCAAAATTCCATCCTTCTTCATAATTAGATTTAATACTCTCCAAAATTTCTAAATTATCTTCAGTGTTGCCACGTAACGGGTTCTTAAAAATACTTTCCCAATTTTGTGAATTACCTGTTAGCTGAGCTAGTTTTGTAGCATGAGGTACAGATACATTTATAGTTTTTCTTCCAACAATCTTTGGAAGAGGACAAATAGATAACTCCTTAATCCTCTCCAATTTATAATTTATGAAAATAATATTAGCCTGAGTTTCTAAACCACGACGACCAGCACGTCCAGCCATTTGGTGATAAGACATTGAATCAAGTTTATTAACACCAGAATCATTCAGAATTCCAACTGACTTGAAAGGCATTGAAATACCAAATCTCATTGTTTTATCCGTAAACACCACTGCCAATTTCTTTTCATTTGCCAAATTTTGAATTAATCTATTAGAAGGTTCTGGCAAGCCCTCTGAAATAATACCTATACCTCTCCATAATCCGTGAATCACATAATTATAATTTTCACCAGAATAAGGATAAAATTGTTTCAGTTTATCAGCTATCTCTTTAATCTTCTCTTCAGTAAACACTTGATTATCATTAAAAGTAAAATCATCTGTAGGTTCCTGAAGAGAAACAGCCTCTACATCATCATCTTCATCTTCTTTCAAGAACTGTTTCTTTTCCTTTTTATCAGACTCTTTACCGGTAGTAGTAATTTTTTTAGCCAAATCATCCTTTTGCTTTTTAATATACTTTTTATATGCTTTCATTCTCTGAGACATTAAACGAGGAAATCTTTCATTCTCCTGTCTATTAATCTCTTTCAAATAATCACGATAACTATTAATACAAATATCAGTATTATTATTAAAAATTAGAATTGGTAACTTCTTTTCTTGTTTAAGTAACAAAGTTAAATCTACCAATTTAGAATCATTGCTTTCACTCTCCTTAATACTAGAAAAAGAAGACAAGACCCTATCAACTTTACTATTATTTTCTACCATAAATTTAATCAATGCAAAGAAATAACTAGTAGCCTTATTAAGATGAATTCTCTCTTCCTTATCAAAATAATTTGTATGGTTAAGACTTCCCAAATCACCATAAACTTCCTTCAACTTAATATAAAGACTCCAACTATTTTGAGGAGTTGGTTGAAAATGCTTTTCCAATACAGTTCCATCCCTAAAGTCTTGCAATGAAACCATTGCCAAAGGATTAATTAACTCCAATGAATTTGATTGACTATTATAATTCCACAAATCAAAGTTAAAGTATCTATCTCCTGAAACAATACTCTTAACCTTTCTCTCTGGATTAATTGATTCTATCCAAGCTTTAAACAAGTCTAGTTCGCCAATTGTAGCAGACAACCCCAAAAATGGAACATCACTAAAGACTTTGAGAAGTTGCTCCATACCAGAACCCTCTTCCATACCAATAGTATGAATCTCATCCAAAACCAACCATTGAACTTTAATGTTCAATAGAGGTAACAAATCAATTAAAGATTCAGGAGTTGCAGCAATAAAAGATGACTTGTTGAGTAACGTAATAAATTCTTCTCTCCTAGGAATAGTTTGATAATCATCAGTTATAATTGGAATATCTAAATCTAGAATTTTACCCCAAGTAGCTGCTGATTGCCATACCAACAAAGGAGTTGGTGCAATAATAATCATTGTATGATTTTCTTTAATCAATGTTGTCAAATAAGAAGCCAACAAAGATTTACCTGAAGAAGTTGGAGTACAAATTAAAGTAGATTCAATTCGACTCATACTATTAACAAATTCAATTTGCCATGGGTCTAATTTAGTAAACCCTTTTGCATTTAATGGAGGCATCTGATTATAAGACACAGTAAATTGATACTGAATTAAATCTTGCACTTTTACAATATTATTCATTTTATTTAGTGCTAGCTTGAATTCTGTCTTGTTTTCTTCTGATAACTCAAAATCAGGTTCCTTAAATCTAAGATAAATCATTATAACATCATTAGTTAAATTTTTACTTAATTTATGCTCCAGAACCATCAACATCTTTAACCTCCTACCTTCTTTTGTTTCTGGTTCTGATTTTAATTTAAACTCACGAACATTTAAAATATCTTTATCAATAGTTTGTTTTATTTTCTTCTTATAATTCTCCACTTGAGCCTTCTCAGTAGTATTTAATTTATCCTTTAACATCAATAACTCCTCCCTAGAAGGTTGAGGATTAACATAACTGTCAATCTTCTTTGGGTCAAAAGTTGTATTACTCAATAACATTTTAATATTTTGCTCCTCATGTTGTTTCTTCTCCCTCCTCTTAGGTGGCTTCTGGAAGTCGCTATACTCCCAATTACCCTTAGTATCATTAAAATTTAACTTGATAAAATGTGACATAGAATATAATTATATATTTATAAATAAAAAATATTCAATTTTTCTATAATTTTGTCAATAAATCCCTCAATACAAAATTTAACTGTCCATTATAAAGCCTCATAACCTGAAGAATTTCATCGTCAGGTTTACTAATTCCTATCTCCTTTATTATTTTAATTTCATCTTCAAACATTTTATCTTTAGACTCTTCTGGAATATCAATATTTACAATATTACCAGTATTGATATATCTAAAAAATTCCTTGAATATATCTGGTTCATTCAACCAGATATCAACTAACTTTTTAAAATTTTCCTTTCTAAATAATTCTATTATCTTCATATTTATTTTTGTTACAACCTCTTCATCTAAAACTGGATTTTTTTCTGGCTCCTCAATTTCTATTTCTTTATTAATAGAATCTTTATCAAAAGCTTTTATTAATTTTTGTTTTATATCTCCGATAGCTGTAAAAATAAAAACAGTACTATCTGGTTCTTCAAAAACAAAGTCTTTATTTTCTTCATTTCTTAAATCTTTAGCATTAGAAATAATTTTAATACTTTTAATTTCTTCGGCATCAAATCCTAATTCTTCTAAAATTGATTCAATTTCCTTTAATCCAAATTTACCTTGCATTTCTTTTCTCATTTCTAGTGCATTACCGCAACCAACTAACTTTATTAGGATGGACATTAATTATAAAAAATGTAATATAAATAATAAAAAATCAACTTTTTTTAGACAAACTTAAAAACCTTTGGTTTTTAAGTTAGCAAATTTACTTTTTAAAAAGTAAATTTGACTAGTTCGAATTTAGTCTATAGACTAGTTATGTATGTTCTATTAAAGATTTAATTATATTATATATTTAATGAGTAAAGGATTCAATAATATTGGTAATACTTGTTATCTTAATTCAGGATTACAAATGTTAGTGCAAAATAAAGACTTTTGTAAAAAAGTATTTATTAATAGAAACACCTCTGATAATCTTAGAAAAATGACAGATTTCATTATAGAATATTATAATAATGAAAATAATAAATCACTTACACCTAATCAAATAAAGGGTATTGTAGAAAGACTAAAACCAATGTTCAGAGGTAATAGACAACATGATTCTGAAGAATTTATAATTTCATTAATTGAAGTTTTAAATGATGATATAATACTTAATACTGTAAAATTACAGAATAAAATATTGATTGATAAAGCAACTAGTATAAATCCTAATAATAACGTTATTAAACTTTTTGAAGAAGGTGTTAAAGTTATTGAATTAGATTATAAACAAAAGAAAATAACCATAGAGAAATTATTGATAGCGATGAGACACATTCAAAGTCAATTTGTAACAAATGAAGATGCATTAAAAAGATTACCCAATATTGATGAAAATAGTCTGAAAAAATTATTTGAATTTGATTTACAAAAGCAATTAAAGTGTGAAGAACCAAATTGTTCAAATGAAAGATTTATTAGTAGTAAAGAAGTTTTATTAACTCTACCAGTAAATCCTAATAGTAATAGTTTAGATGATTGTTATAATGATTTTAAAGAAACTGAAAATTTAGAAATAGATTGTGAAAAATGTAATAAGAAACAAAATACATCTTCCAAATTTAAAATAAAATCTTGGGGAAAAAATCTTATTATTTGTTTGAATAGATTTAAAAATGATAAAAGAAATTCTAGTAAAATTAATACAGATATTACTATTCCTTTTAAATGGCGGCACGATTATCAAATTAGAGGAGGAGTTATTCACTCCGGAAATATCGGAGGCGGACATTATATATATATCGGTAAAAATAATAATACTTGGGCTGTATACGATGATTCAAATACACATAAAATTACCGATGCTCAAGCGCAGGGATTTTTGAATAAAGCTTATATTTTATTTTATTCTATTTAATTATAATGTTTGAATTTACTTTAAAAAACAAAAAGTTAAAAAAAATTAACATTATTGAAGGAGCAAGTAACAAAAATATTAAAGCAATTATAATTCATATTCACGGAATTGGTTCACACTTTCAACCTTTATTTGAATGTATAGATGATTTTAAATATAGAGATGAATTGTTTTGCAAATTTAATTATAAATCATTTGGATTAGAATTTCATGGTCATGGTAAAAGTGAAGGAACAAAATGTTCAATAAGTAATTTTGATGATTTATTAGATGATTTAGATACTTTAGTAAAATTTATTAAAACAATCTATAAACAACCAATTTTCTTTTTATGTGAATCTATGGGATGTGCTGTTGCATTAAAATATTGTATTCAATATAAGAATAATATTAAGGGTGTAATCTTTCTAGCTCCATTATTTTTAGTAGATGATAATTTGAAACCAAATTATTTAATTATAATAATTTTAACTATTATTTCATATTTGATTCCAAATTTTCAATTATTATCTTCAGATGGAATAACAATAAATAATCCAGAATTCATTGAAACCAGGAAGAAAAACTGTTTCTCTTACAATGGAAAACATAGATTAAATACTGGAAGAGAAATATTAAAAATATCAGATTGGATTAATAATAATGGTCATTTATTAGAAACACCTATTTTAATTTTACATGGTTTAAAAGATACAATAACTAATCCAAACACTACACAAATAATATTTGATAAAATGATATCATCAGATAAAGAATTATCATTGATAGAAGATGGATATCATTGTTTATTAATAGAACCTAAAGAAAATCCATTTTTACCTGGTTATATTGTTGGTAAAATACTTTATTGGATGAATGAAAGAATTTAATATAAACTTATTATTCCTTTTTCATTAAAGACACTGTAAGTTTTATAAACACCATATAATTCCTTTTTTGGTAGTTCAGCTCGTATTTCTTCTACACTTTTATTAACACTATCTTCTTTAAATTTTTCTGCTTTAGGAAAAAGATTAATAAAGTTTTTAATTTCTTTAGGGATAATTTTTTCTTGATTATAATTTGACTGGTATTGACTATTATTTGATTGGTCTTGATTAGTATTTGATTGGTCTTGATTAGTATTTGATTGGTCTTGATTAGTATTTGATTGGTCTTGATTAGTATTTGATTGGTCTTGATTAGTATTTGATTGGTCTTGAT
>Ga0136644_10002299_pt1 | contig 14647 bp, 15 predicted proteins | sample C_130820_EF_Meta_FD_94780 | JGI IMG/M metagenome (GOLD analysis project Ga0136644, IMG submission 94780) | Freshwater microbial communities from Lake Croche, Canada to study carbon cycling - C_130820_EF_MetaG (v2) (version 2) | ecosystem: Environmental > Aquatic > Freshwater > Lake | place... | reverse complement strand
TTTTAAAATTGGTCGAAAAAGTACAGATAGTAAGGACAAAATGGTCTTGAATATTGTCAATCATTTCAAAGCTCAGCAAAACCCTTATGCGTGTGTAAAAGGATGTGGCATAACGTTAACAGTGCAGTTTAATACGTGTGGAACATGTAAAAAAAAGAAAAAGGTCTCTAAATTGGAACGAGATAACGATTTTGTTGACACTAAATTAAAAGATATCACGCTGGATAATTTCACAATGATAGACAACACCAATGAGTATCTGTATACGCGTAACCACATCGGGCTAATTGCTAAAAAGTTTGGCTTAACTGTAAGCCAATCTGATAAAAAAGAAAAAGTTATTGAAATGATCAATACGCTTTTAGACCATCACAAAAAAGAGGCGTTGAAAAAAAGAATGGAGGAAAGTGAAAAAGTTGACGAAGATGAAGATGAAGTAGAAGAAGTTGTAAAAGAGGATGAGGAAAGCGAAGAGGATGGAGATGAAGAAGACAAAGATGTGGAAGAGGAGAAAGAAGAAAAAAAAGAAACAACTATAACTGTTCAAAGCAAAGAAAAGGTATTTGAATTACAATTACCTAATAACACTAAAATTTCCATCCCTATAAGAGAAGATGGAATGATAAATGCAACATTATTATGTAAAGCAGGAAATACTCGTTTTGCGAAATATACTAAAAACAAGCAGACACAAGATTTTTTAAACCTTCTTTCGTCAAGTGAAAAATTATCCATGGACAAATTAATTTATAAAAAGAAAGGCAGATTAGTCCAAAGCACTTGGGTACATCGTAAAGTTGCTATTCATTTGGCACAATGGATTTATCCAAATTTTTCAATTAAAGTTATAAATTGGGTAGACGAGTTACTTATTACTGGAAAAGTTGATCTATGCAAAGACTCAAATCCAAAAGAAATTGAACTGTATTATCAACAAAAATTAAGAGAAAAGGAGAAAGTCATTATGAGGCTTACGAGTGAAAATAAAGAAAGAGAAGAAAAAACACTTAAAATATATAAACAGCTTGAGGAAGAAAAAGAAAAAAGTCAAGAAGCTGAAAATAAATTCAAGATGTTACTGTATAAAAGAAGCTATCATAAATTTAAAAAAGGTCCTGTTTTTTATATTATTTCTGACCTTGATGCATCTACAAAAAAATACAAAGTAGGAATTGATCACGTTGATATCAACATTCGTTTACAGCAACATCGTACATCTATTCCATCTTTACGCCTTGATTTTCTTGTATATACAGATAAAAATTCAATAATAGAGCAAGGAATGCTTACAAAATTTGATGCCTGTAGAAAAAATCATTTAAACCACGAATGGATAATGGAAGTTGAGTTGGACGATTTGGTAACAAGTGTAAAATTTATTATTAGTTACTTTCACTTGAATGCAACATACGAAAATGATATTGAAAGTTATAACAAAGACATTGAACTTGAGTATAAAAAGTAAAAATATTTACAGCTTTTCATAAAAAGAGATCAGTTTAGTGCTTATCTTGTCTTTATCAATTAGATACAATTTAATATTATATCTAATTGTGTTTTTGATAAAAAATCTAAACAGCTTTTTGAATTTTTTGGAGGACCCGTTTGGGTCTTCTTATTTTTTGGAGGACCCGTTTGGGTCTTCATATTTTTTGGAGGACCCTTTTGGAATCTCCAATTTTTTTCCAAATACCTACTTAAATGGTGTAAAAATAAAGATAAAAAGGAAAGATGTCAGCTGGAAAAGACTCCATCACCTACAGAATCCGTGAGTTGGACCCCGATATGATTGCGCCGTCCACCAAAAACATGGACCGACCCGAGCAAGGTGGCAGTAAAATTGTCATTATTGGCAAGCCTGGTACCGGTAAGACCACCCTCATCACCAGTTTGCTTTACGAAAAAAGCCACATTTTTCCAGCAGGCATCGCAATGAGTGGCACAGAGGACAGTAACGGTCACTATTCCAAGATTTTCCCGTCCACGTTTGTGTTTAACGCCTTTGACAAGCCCGTCGTTGACCAGTTTATCAACCGCCAAAAACTTGCAAAGCAACATCTCCCCAACCCGTGGGCCATTTTATTGCTTGACGATTGTACGGATGATCCCAAGATTTTCAATGACCCGATGTTCCTAGGGCTCTACAAAAATGGAAGACATTGGAAGATGTTTTTTATCCTTTCCCTGCAGTACTCCCTTGACATTAAGCCGGCTATCCGCACAAACATTGATGGTACATTTATTCTACGTGAAACAAACTTGAGAAATCGTCGTATTTTGTGGGAAAATTACAGCAGTGTTGTGGGTGATTTTCAGACGTTTTGTGACATTATGGACCAGCTTACAAACGATTACACGGCACTTTATATCCACAATGCAACGACAAGCTCGAATATTGAAGACTGCGTGTTTTGGTACAAAGCCAAGCCTGTGCCTGATAACTTTCGTATTGGCAGCGACGATTATTGGGCGTTTCACGACCAGCGCTTTGACGAAAAATCTGTACTATAATATTTAAAGACAAGATACTCAATAAAAATGGATAATAAACAAGAACAAAATCCTTCTCGCGATGAATTAAAAGCCCGTCTTCACACACGATTGAAATATAATAAACAATCACGACAGGCTTCTTTTTCGCGTGAAAGCGTTTTGCGTAAAATGAAAGTACCAGAGGAGTTGATTTTTCCGTTATTAAATTGTGGAAAAGTTTTCCCATATCCAGACGAGGTTTTGAAAACATTTAAAAATCTTTCAAAAACAGAAATCACACAAAAAGTTGAAGAAATCAACTCTATTCTTGCAAATCAAGGAAAAGGCTGTTAGCTTGCGCTTCATCGTTTAATATATTGTCGTAATACCCCTTTTGCATATCCATACAGTTGTCTTTGCATCCAAGATTAGTCATGTCGGGAAACATTACATTGGTTGGGTCAATCGTGGACTGGTAATCTGCCGGCACAATGCCATTAATGGGTTGAGGATAGCCTGGAATAAAAGGCTTTGGCTTTGGCCAGTTTTTACGTATTTCACTGGGATCTTTGTAACCTTCAAATCGTGGTATGCCTAATCTATATTTCTCGATTTCATCGCGGTGTAAATTGTAATCTGATAAAATTAAGGGATTTATATCTGGTACATACACTTTATTTGTAAAAATGGTGGTGTTGTTACATATCCTCAAGATATAAAAAGAACATACAAATAAAACAAGGAGTAATAAAAAAGTTGTCAAGGTTCGTCTCATTTTATTATTAAAAAAAGATATAAAAGAATTTAATCTTTTATATAAATGGCAATCCAATACCCTAAATTAGAACACGTAACTTTACCATCGGTTGAAGGGTTTAACGGCACATTTAATATTTTAAGAGACCCTCCAAAGTCCATTTTTACAAAACGTATTGACAAAGTTGGTCAAACTATGGGAATTATTTCGGACATTGATGATAGTGGCGATCGTATGAGTGAAGCCATCAAAGTATATGCCAGAGGTGTCAATCCAATGGTTTCCGTCTCCTATGACAACAATTCAAACAATGCCGGTTCATTTACACGCGCTGCATACGGTCAAGGTAACAATATATCACAGGGGCATCATCAAGGAAATCAACAAGCCTTTTTGCCTTACCGCATTGCCGATAAAGGTGCATTTAGGCCTCCTATACGCTCTCAGTACGACCTCTTGCCATTGTCAAGACAACCTCGTGCGTGGTTTCAAGCGCTTACAAAGCCTGGATTTATTGATTACAGCAAGCAAAAGTTTTTACCGTCTCAATTTCGTATGATTAAAGATATGATATTGAAAACAAAGGACACAATTAAACCGAATAATTCTGTAAAAATTGAAAAACCTATACTGGAAAATTATAAGATGCAAAATGCCATCAATGCAAAGCATATTAATATTGAAGCGTTTTCTGGAAAACGAACGCTTGATCACTCTAACTTTACACGCGAAAACGTGGACCTTTATAAAGGCATTCAGGAAAATTACGAGCCTGTAAATGCCTCGACAAATAAAAGAAGTACTCGTTCGCACAATTTAAGCAATATGAAAATCGACGAAGGACAGTATATTCAAGATCGAACCTATTACGAATCTACTGCCAATCCTTCGCAACATCGCAGTCAGGGTATGGAGGGATTGGCAATTGATGAAGATGCGTATATACAAGCACGAACCTATTATGAATCCACCGCCAATCCATCCCAACATCGCAGTCAAGGTATGGAGGGGTTGGCGATTGACGAAGGCCGTTATATCATTGACAAGGAATATTACGACTTTGTCGTTAACAAAGGTCGTGATATCAATACAAAAACGCTGGACGAATTAAATGGCAATACACGAACATCTGTAAAGGATGTGATGCAATATGAAACTGAGTCGGGTAAAAATACAGGATACACGTTACTGACAGAAATGCCAGATATGGAACTTGAGCACCATATGCCTCGCTACACTATGGCAAGTGCTTTAAACGATCCGACAGTGCACAGACGCGTTGAACATCAAAACACCATTCAATTGCGTGAAAATGTTCCTCGTGTATCCACTGTGCGAAATGTGACAAAGATTGAAGATATGAACAATTTTGAGTATGCATCATCTCGTGACTACAAATTGCCTGAAACATTACAAAAAGGTTCATTTTCAAATGCGGGTGCCGCACCGACATTGGATCGATCCGAAATACAGTTTCGCCAAGATCCAAACAAAGAACGAATTAAAAAGTATTTAAATGACACACAATTTGATCGATTTAACCATTAGCGCGGTCCCGTCGAGGGGTTCCGCCCCCTCACGGCGGTGTAGAAAGGCCCACGAAGCGGGCGTAGCCCAGTATTACTCCGTCGGCGCGCGGACGGGACCGCGCCGTGAAAAAGCGGTGAAATATAAATATAAAACTATAAATAAATGTCATACGAACAAAACAAGCCATCATTATGTTATTATGTAAACCTGGCAACGTATACAAGAGGGTATTTTGGTAATACAAACTTTAATCCACCTTTGACTGACCCTGTTCCTAAAACAATTGTATCATACACAATGAATAATTACAATAGTTTAACTTTGCCAGTCGAAAAATGCTCCCAAGATACACAAATGTACAAAACGTATGCAAAAATGGCCAATGCTTATAACAAGCCTGACTGTACTATATGCTCACCAACCGATTGTCAACAATAGTTGCAATTTCTATTTAAAAAGATGTAAAATATATAGAATGGGTACAACCATTCTACGAGTCTTCGTAGCTCAGCCGGTAGTAGCGCATGACTGTTAATCATGAGGTCACTGGTTCAAACCCAGTCGAGGACGCAAATTTTTTTAAAAATCTAAAAAAATTTAAGTTTGTTTGGTTAAGCTTTTTTACTTTACAACTCGATACATTACCGATCCGTCTTTTCGTGTAATTCTAATGTACTCGCCACGTTGAAAGTAGTAATAGCGACTAATTGGATCTGTATGTAACAATGTAGGCAAACGCCCTTTAAAACTTTTTTCAAGTTGTTCTTTTTCCTCCTTTGTGGCCCGCTCGTGTTTTGGGACAAGTCGATGCTGTGTAATATCCAATTGAAGTTCTTGTAAACTAAACAATTCAATGTCCAAATTTTCAAGCGATTTTTTGGCACTTGATGTTACGCTATCTCTGTATATGATAATACACCGATTGTACCCTTCCCTATTCATAATCGACATGTAATCTTTAATGCCTTGTATACTCAATTTTTCATCATTGCAAATAAATGAAATAATTTTATGCGTATCTTTTTCCCGTGCACCAGTCTTTGTGCAACGAATTGTAAAATCTTCTTTTGAATCTTCTTCAAGAACATACCCACGATCTGTTAACATTTTTTTAAGTGTGATAGTAGACTGAACCTCCAGTTGAAAACTTGTCATATTTGATTTTTCTTAATTTAAATTACTTTCTAATTTAAAAAATCAAATTTATATAAAAATGTCTGACGTCAATAAAAAACTTGATCAAATCAAAAAGGCCGATTCCCTTTTTAGTAAAAAACGTTTACAAGAAATTGAAAATACTATCAGTGATGAAGATAAAAAACGTTACGCTAAAATCGGTGAAGAAATGTACAATTCAATCAATTTTGAAGATATTAACTCTCAAGGAAAACTTGCGACTGAAAATGCTGAAGCCATTGAAATGGAAAACGTATCACAGATAAAGTTAATGTTACAATCTGGTATTCACCCAAGTTACTTGTCGACCCAAGAAAAAGATATGATGAAAAACGCGTTTGGGGAAAAATGGTACGAGCAGTACGGATTTTTAGAAACAGATTTGAATCGTATCAATTTTTAATTTTTTTTTATATAGATAAAAATGGTATATCGTTTAATACCATCTCACCGATTTCAAGCCCAATCTCATTTTGGAATGGAAGATATGACAAAAGCCCCCGTTGTTATTGGTTATATGATTGGCCTTGTTGTTGGTCTAGCATTGTCATACCTTCTTGCTAATCGGGCAATGAAAGCGGACCCATCATCAGGATTTTACAAAGCATTTGTGCAATTAGACACTAAAGGAAACAAAACAGTCTTCAAAAACTGGCAATTTTGGTCAGTTGCTGTCGCTTTATGTTTGGTATGCGCAGTTATAGGTGGAGCTATTGGTGTGCATACTATTTCCGCTCAATAACCGTTTAAAATTGGTCACTAATTATTTTATTTTATTTTAATTTAATGGATTATTCATTAAATTAAATATGAAAAATATTGATAAAATTTATTTAATCAACATGAAACGATCTACGGATCGTCTCGATCATTTTATGTCAGAAATGCGAAAGCACAACTTGCCATTTGAAAAACTGCACGTTTTTAGTGCCATAGACGCTACCATACACAATCTTACACCCGATGAACTTTTACTTACAAAACGTATGCAAGATAAACCTGAGCCTAAAACTGTTATATGCAACTTTCTTAGTCATTACTATGTGTGGAAAGATATCATTGCCAATTCGTATAAAAACGCACTTGTCTTGCAAGATGATGTGTATTTTGTTGACGGCATCTCTGAAAAAATTGATAAAGTGGTTGAGTATACCCCAGCTAATGCCGTTACAGTAAATATTGGGTTACATAAAGCGGCAGCTAGAGAATTTTTTATTGATTGGCCTTTAAATGAACCATATGATCCATCATTATATACAGAAACATTTGTAAATGAGCATGTATGTGTATATAAAAAAGATATAAATCCGTGTAGTCTCTCTTATATTGTAAGAGGAGCCGAGGCAAGAACGCGTGATTTTTTTTCAACTTTTCATACTAATGATGGCGCCATTGACCATTTATTAAATTTTTTTCATAAAAATAATAATATTTTTTACGGCAGTCGATATGTCTTGGCAACAGGCAATTCAAATTTTAAAAGCACTGTCTTTTTTGATCCTCTTTCAGTAATGTCATTTGATGAATTTCTTTTATCGTATCAACAAAGTATAGACAAAGAGGAAGACGAAGACGACTAGAAGAAAGCGGTAGCTGATGTAAGATTGTGGGTCCAGCTAGTTAATTTAAACGTACCACTTTTTCACAAAAAGCGGTGAAAGAATTGTAAAATTGATCTTTTTTTTATATTTTCAAGAGATATAAAAAATGGCGACAACGAAAGAATTTCAAAAAGTTCCAGACTTTTTAATGTCAAAATCTGAAATAAAACCTGTTAATACCAACCCTCGTTACCCAAACTTTTTTCAAACCCATTTTACTGCCGGTGACATTGATCAATTTGAAACCTACCGTGACAGATCCAACGGTTCAAATCCATCTAGATCAGTTTCACTAGACGGAAATGTATGGAAAAAGATGGAAGAAAAGAGTGTAGACGCCGGTGTAGGCGTCGATGAAGATGTGACCGAAAAAGTAGGTGAACAACTTGACTGGCTTAAATACAAATCGCTTAACACGGAAGACATTGACAATACATTTCTCTATCTCTTTGAAAAATTTAAAAAAGGTATTTTTGTCAAAATCAAAGACAACACGCTTGCCGTTTTTTTGCCATTTAGTAAACACAACTATACAAATGAATGGGGAAATCGTATGATCCCTCCACCGCCTTACACCGATATGATTGCATTTTTAACTTATGCAAGCAAGCTTCAAGGCTACGCTGTAACACCTCACCAAATCAACAAGTTTACACAAAAATGGTATGCCAACAACTGTTTGGTTCGCCCAGAATTTCCAATCGGCGAAAATGATCGGGGCGTTTCCAATCTAAAAGATATGCTGCTGACGCTATGTGCCGAACGAGAAGTCCCTGACATTGAACTTTTTTTCAATCGTCGCGATTTTCCCCTACTGAAACGCGACGATACGGAACCATACGAGCATATCTTTGATAGCGATAAATTTCCACTATTGAGTCATCGTTATGACAAATACTGCCCAATTTTATCAATGGTCACCACTGATAAGAATGCCGATATACCCTTTCCAACAATGGAAGACTGGGCGCGTGTCAGTCATCAAGAAGACAGAAAACTGTTTGCGCCCGATTTTAGGACCTATGATGATATGGGGAAAACAACACCGTGGGAAAAGAAACGTCCTACGGCCGTCTTTCGAGGCGCATCAACCGGGTGTGGCGTGACCGTTCAAACCAACCCACGTTTAAAACTAGCCTATATGTCTTACACAGATCGTGGGCGTATAGAAGATGGCGTTGCCTTATTGGATGCCGGTATCACCAAATGGAATTGTCGTCCGCGAAAAATCGCCAAAAATCATCACCTCCAAGTCATTGACCCAAGTCGACTGGGATTTCCTTTAGTGTCATTTTTGACGCCTGAAGAACAAACCCGATACAAATACGTTGTCAATGTCGATGGGCACGTGTCTGCCTTTCGTTTATCTTTAGAACTATCAATGGGCTCCGTGGTGCTTTTACAAGACAGCAAGTACCGTGTGTGGTTTCGCAAATATTTAAAAGAATACGTCCATTACGTCCCTATTAAAGAAGATCTGTCGGATTTGTATGACAAGATTCGTTGGTGCCGCGCACACGATGCCGAATGTCGTCAAATTGCCAAAAATGCGCGAGATTTTTATGATACATTTTTAACCAAAAAAGGCATTCTTGATTACGCCCAATTGCTTCTTGTAAATATAAAAAGCATCACTGGCACTTATTTTTACAATTATGGCAATGTAAGACAAATAATGTACGACAAACAATTAAGTATGCTAGACAGCGACACGCTATCTGACCCAGTTGAAAAACCGCCCGTTTATCCATTTGATACGCGTGACAGCAATGCAATGGGCGGGTTTAAGATTTTTTTAGATCGCCACGATATCCCATACCATAGTCTTACTGGCAAAAAACAATTGCATAAAAGTAAAGACAGTATCATCCACACATTTCAACTTGGCAAATTATCACTTGATTTAAAAGTATCATCACGACGGCTTGAACGTATCAATGAAGCGTTTGTTGGCATTTACTGTATCAATAAACTATTACGCGACATCCCCAACTTTAAATACACATTTGGACTAAAGAAAAACAAGGATGCTGCAGATGTGGCTGAAACCCCTTATACACTTGTCACTGAGCACGTTACAGGGGTATTGTTGAGCGAATATATTAAAACGTGTAGCTTGGGTGATTTGGTTGCCGTTCTTAAAATACTATTTATCGTATTGGCCGTCGCACAAGAACGGTGTGGATTTGTCCACAACGATATGACGTGTTGGAATATTGTCATTCACACTTTACCAACGCCACAGCATTTTGTCTATTCATTTAAAGACCAAATTTTTACAGTAGATACAAAAATATTGCCTGTGATTATAGATTACGACAAAAGTCACGTGATCCACGATGGACTTTTTTATGGCCCGACATTTAAAACAAGTACAGTGCAAGACTGTTTTTGCTTGCTTATTCATTCTGTCCACGATTTTTGCGCGTCTCGACGCATATCTGGCGGGGAATTACAGACATTATTGTATATGGTCAACTTTTTATCTGAAACCGAGTTTCATCAAATGAAACTGACAACATACCCAGACCTGATGGAATTTTTAAGTGTCAATAAAAAATACAATGAAATTGTCTATCGCAACAAATGCGATTTGGAAAAGTTTGAGCCGTTGGATTTTTTAATGTACTTCTCTGAAATACCCTTATCTTCCACAATTAGGATTCATCAAATTGATGGCAAAAAAGTTGAGAAGCCTTATACATATATCAATCCATTGTTTTACTATACGCTTATTATAAGCGATTATAAGCAAACCCATACAGCCATCTACGAGTATTTGGATAAAGTCGAAGAACAAGTGCGCGATGTTGTTATTGGTAAATTTTCTAAAAATTTTATCTACTATGTCAATGCCACCAATCAAATTATATGTGCTGTATCAAATGTCCTTGCTTTTGTGGATCAATACAAAGGCCTTATTGGAGATGAACATCACTTTATCGAAGTAAGAAATTGTCGTCGCATTTTAACCCGTTTAGGCGACCAAATGCATCTTCAGTATATAAATTTAGAGACGGCATCGTGTGGACACACTACAGAGACGCGAGAAGTAAAAGGCAAGCCATCAATGTTATTTTGTGCGATATGCAACAAGGAGGTGTCAAAAATGAGGATTTCGTCAAAGGTAGCTTTGTCGCCTACATACAAACCCAATTTTAGTCTGACAAAATACACGGATCACACTTTTTCTGCGACTAGCGTTATTTTAAGCATGTTACAGGGAAATGTGGACTTGCGCAATGAAAAGTGTATTTCCATCTGGGAAATGATTCGCAATGTGTTATTGTACAAAAACCCTTACACAATTCCTGATGAAGTTGAATTTCGCAAAAAATACGGGTCTATCTTATCCACAATGTCACCATTGGCCATCTTAAATCACAATGCGGGTATCAATACATTGCGTTGGCTAAGCGGCGAGTTGTATAAAAAGGATCGCGAAGGTCTTTTAAAATTACCTGAACCGCCTCAAAAACAGTTGCGTCTTTTAGAAAATATTTTAGCATTGACAGCTTAAACGGCACATTTAAATTAAGTATTTGGTTCCCATAAACTCACTTTATTCTACATATAATATTGAAATTATATGTATTTAATCAGTCAACATTTTTTATAAAAAAAGGTATAAATGTCGAGTCAACATGCTGTGAAAATATTTGTTTTTGGTGCCGCTTAAGCGGCCTACATATCAATAGGATTTTTTTCACTTGTATACCCATACTCTAAAATGTTATATGCGTCATCTTCATTTATAATAATCCCCATATTATAATCGGTGTACAAAGAACGCAGTGGTGATTTGTATTTTTCAAAACGTACAAAATCAAACACGCACGGCTTTACGACAATCATATAAATCCATTGATTAATGATTAATTTTGTGTAAAAAATGGGAGTATCGTTAGACGTGTTGATGTACCAAATGGGGATATTGTAAAGACAAAAAGGGATTGATTTTATCAAGAGAGGATTAGGTGTAAACATTTTTTTCAATTCTGTATAATTTTTTTGAATGATGATTTGATCAAGTTGGATTGGGTTGATGTGATCAAATGCATCCTTCATCAAGACGTTTGTTGATTCAATTTGCATATATCCATTGACAAGAAGCACATTTTGTTGCTTTTTTTTAACTGAAAAAGAAAGCGACGTCATCTTTCTTTGATTAATTAATGTTTTATATTTCTCTTTTTAATCGATTTTACAGATTTCTTGACTTTTCTATATGACTTTTGTGATTTTTTTATTTTTTTATTAGATTTCTTGAATTTACGAATTGATTTAAAAGAGTTAAAATCTGGAGTTAGGTATGTTGGCACAAAATTTCCTAAAACATGACGAAGACGACGTAAATTAGATCTCTCTCTCTTTTTCTTTGCAAGATTATTAGCACATTTAACATAGAAAAATAATTTTAGTTCTTTTTCTATATTTGACATATCTTCTTTATGTTTTAGTTCTCTTAAATATATCTTTTCATTATTAGCTTCAATATAACTTATAATCGTTTTAATTTTTTCACGTATTATATCTCCTTCTACACGTATTTTATCTTCAAAATACTCCTCAATTTCTTCAAATGTTAAATCTACACAAATCATCTCTGCTTGTTTTTCTAAAGCTGAAAAACGATCATCCAAACTATAATTAGGATGTTGTGTGTCCAATAATCTTTCTTTTGACTCTTTTGCTCCCATTTTTATTTAATTAAATAAAAATTTTATCCGCTTTTTTCAAAAAGGGGCTTAAAATCCTAAATCAAGATCCTCGCACATATACTTGATGAACGAGTCATCTGTATCAGGCAAGCCCGACTTTTTGCGCGCCTCCATATATCGGTCATAAAACTTTGTATGGTAATCCTCATCCTTGGCACGCAACTCGGCCAACTCGGCACGCGCCTTGATAATGTTACCCTTCATCTCATTCATCTTTTTCATCGTCGCATCATACGTCCACATCAACTGTGACTTTTTCACCATCAACTCAATGTAACGATCATACGGGTCAATTTCCGACTTTGCCACATCCGCCAAAAGCTCCTTTTCGCGATCTTTAATCTCCTCAATTGTTTGCTTTTCTTCCTCGCGCTTTTTGCGCACTTCCTCTGATGTCGTTTCGACCACCTTTTTCTTAATGTCAATGTCCTTGGTCTCACAAATATACTTTTTCGTGGCGGCCAACGGGAACGGGCGACCCACGTAAGTATGGTAAATGCTGTGAAAACTGTCAACGTTGCGAATCAAGTACTCGGCCTTCAAGTCAGCTTCGTCTTGTGTGGCAAACGTTCCACGCACCTTCAACATACCAAACACGCCATCATCATCTGGCTTTGCGCCCTTTGACGGGAAAAAAGAAACAAGGCAATGAACTTGATTTTCGTGCTTGGGGTCTGCATAAAATTTTTCAAAACGGGGAAACTTTTGAGTGAAATCCTTGACATTCAACTCTTGCATTGCCGCCTTTACTTCTTCTTCGGTCAAAGGAGATGCGCCAAGTTTGTAAGTTTTTTCGTCGGTTTCATTTTTGTCGGCAGGCGAGGTTAAGCTAGATTGTAAATTAGAAGACATTTCTTTTATTTATTCTCATTTTTTTAAATAGGACTAAAAATTTTTACATCCCTCTTCTTTTTCAAAAAAGGGGAAGAGGTACAACGGGATAAGGATAAGGCGTTGGACGACGTGGATATGGGTACGGGCGAGGGCGATGATAAGAGCTATAATAATTACGGTGATGATTGTGATGTCTGCGAAATGGTTGGTCAAGATACGGGTCAAGATATGGGTCGTAACTAAATGTTGGATTGATTACTGTTATAATTGTGGAAATAAGCAAAACGATGCCTACAGATAAAAATGTATATCCTTTGGCATTATTTGAAAAATTTTCTTGATGATCTTCCTTGTCCGTCTTTTTTGATAAAAAGTAAATACCGGCACCCATAAAACTGATTGTAAGAACGGACAAGATGCCTGCTGCGATTTTACGATTTAAAGACATTTCAGTCATTTTTATTTAATTTTAAATTAATTAAAAATTCAAATAAACCGCTTTTTTAAATTATTTTTTAGCCTTGAACAATTTGTAAAAACTATCCATTTGAACCACTAAAGACCGATTTTGGGGTTCGGCCTTTTCTAAAGGCTGACTTATTCGTCCGAATGCATAAACTCTAAAAACTTTTTTTTGTCTTCCTCGTCCGCCATAATCGTTGGTGGTCCCGTCAACTCGCCGGTTTTTTGAAAATGGTTTTTGTACAGCCGGAGTTTGCCGTATGTAATATTGCCAATATGACGCAATGTCTTGTCATGTAAAACAGGCTTTTTCAGTTCAACGGGAAGAGTTGGAGTTGGCTGAGACGGACACACGACTTCTTCTTTTTCTTTATCATTTTCATTTTCGTTTTCATCAGTGTCGTCATTGACTTGTTCCATTTTTTCGTCAATATCATCAATACAGATACGACTTTCAATCGTTGCCGGTAAACTTCGACTTAACTGGTTGCGATACCCGTCGCCTTCCTTAATGATATTCACAATTTGCTTATACACCTCCTCTAATCGCTTCATTTGATTGCGTGTCTCAATCATCATTGTACCGTTGTCACATCTTTCAAATCGTGACAGACGGCCTTGGAGATGTGCCGATTCCTTTGTGTACAGATTTTTAATTACCCCAAAGCCTTTTGAAACAAGTTTAATCAATATAGCAGCATTCAAGTCCTCAATTTCATTTTTGTCCTCGTCTGTAAACGAAAACCTGTTGCGGGACTTGTCTTTGCACAAATAAAGCGCTTTGTTTTTGCCCATCAAAAAGTTTTTGGTTGTAAATTCTGCCAGCGCTTTTTGGGCACCAAAAAAATCTTCAAGTTTATAATTCTTTTCAAACGTTTCCTTGACGACCTCGGGTGTCATGTAGGTTAGGATGCTTCCATAATTGTGCGTCGAGTTGTCAAAATTTGTGATATTAATAGTATTTGCAACAACAGAACGTGTTTTGGTTTCTTCAAGCTCTTTTTTTAGTTGGTTGATTTGAAGTTGAAGATCTGTATATTTTTGGTTATCTGTTTGCGTCAACTTTTGCATATCTAATTTCTTTTTTTCTTTAC
>Ga0136644_10002298_pt1 | contig 14651 bp, 17 predicted proteins | sample C_130820_EF_Meta_FD_94780 | JGI IMG/M metagenome (GOLD analysis project Ga0136644, IMG submission 94780) | Freshwater microbial communities from Lake Croche, Canada to study carbon cycling - C_130820_EF_MetaG (v2) (version 2) | ecosystem: Environmental > Aquatic > Freshwater > Lake | place... | reverse complement strand
TGGTGTAAAGCCGCCAAAAACCAGGGAAAACCTGTGCCGGACGCTGGGTGGGCAGCGCCTAGAATCGCGCTCTTTTGACCAAGGGCGCATTTCGCCACCATGACCGCCAACGAAACCCTGCTGGAAACCCGTGGACTGACCAAGGCCTTCAAAGGCTTTGTGGCGGTCTCCGACGTGAACCTGCAAGTGCGGCGCGGCGATATCCATGCCCTGATCGGCCCCAACGGCGCGGGCAAGACCACCTGCTTTAACCTGCTCACTAAGTTTCTGGAGCCCACGCAGGGCCGCATTCTGTTCAAGGGGCAAGACATCACGCTCGAGCGCCCGGCGCAAATTGCGCGCCGTGGCGTGATCCGCTCGTTTCAGATTTCAGCCGTGTTCCCGCATATGACGGTGCTGGAGAACGTGCGCATCGGCTTGCAGCGCGAGCTGGGCACGGCCTTTCATTTTTGGCGTAGCGAGCGCTCGCTACGCCAATTGGATGCGCGCGCGCTGGAGCTGCTCGAACAAGTCGGCTTGGCGTCTTTTGCGTCAGAGCTCACCGTCAACCTCGCCTACGGCCACAAACGCGCGCTGGAGATTGCCACCACCTTGGCCATGCAGCCCGAGTTGATGCTGCTAGACGAGCCCACCCAGGGCATGGGCCATGAAGATGTGGAGCGCGTTACTGCACTCATCAAGCGCGTGGCCCAGGGCCGCACCATTTTGATGGTGGAGCACAACATGGGCGTGGTCTCCAGCATTGCCGACCGCATCACCGTGCTGGCGCGTGGCGCCGTGCTGGCCGAGGGCAGCTATGCCCAGGTGTCGCAAAATCCGCAGGTGCTGGAAGCCTATATCGGCACGCCGGACGCCGCGCTGTCGGCCGCCCACTAAACCCCTTTGCACGGCCCCCTGCCATGACCGCACCCGCACTGGCCATAGACAACTTGCACGCTTGGTATGGCGAGTCGCACATCTTGCACGGCGTGAGCTTACAAGTACAGGCCGGTGAGGTGGTGACGCTGCTGGGCCGCAACGGCGCGGGCCGAACCACCACGATGCGCGCCATCCTGGGCCTGACCGGGCCGCGCAGCGGCTCCATCCGCATTGGCGGCGTGGAAACGATTGACATGCCTACGCACCGCATCGCCCATTGTGGCGTAGGCTACTGCCCCGAGGAGCGCGGCATCTTCGCCAGCCTGTCGGCGCAAGAGAACCTGCTGCTGCCGCCAAGGCTCCAGGTGCAGGGCGCCAAGCCCATGGGCGTGGACGAGATTTACGCCATGTTTCCCAACCTGGCCGAGCGCCGCCACAGCCCAGGCACGCGCTTATCCGGTGGCGAGCAGCAAATGCTGGCCGTCGCGCGCATCTTGCGCACCGGCGCCAACCTGCTGCTACTAGACGAGATTTCAGAGGGCCTGGCCCCGGTCATCGTGCAGGCGCTGGGCCGCATGATTACGGCGCTTAAAGCCAAGGGCTACACCATCGTCATGGTGGAGCAAAACTTTCGCTTCGCCGCGCCGCTGGCCGACCGTTTTTATGTGATGGAGCATGGCCGCATCGTCGAGCAGTTTGAGGCCCCGCAACTGCCTGCCAAGATGGAGCTGCTGCATGAGCTGCTGGGCGTTTGAGCTTGCCCTCACAGGCCCCATTCACTCCGCCGACTGATTCCGTACCGATTTATTTTTCAAGGAGACTTTTATGACACGCAAACCCTTACTCACCACGCTGGCTGCCGCTTTGGCCCTGTGCGCGGGCACGGCCCTGGCACAGACCGGCCCGCTCAAAATCGGCTTCATTACCGATATGTCCAGCCTGTACGCCGACATCGACGGCCCGGCAGGCGCCGAGTCCATCAAGATGGCGATTGCCGACTTCGGTGGCAAGGTGCTGGGCCGCCCCATCGAGCTGCTCACCACCGACCACCAGAACAAGGCTGACTTGGCTGCGTCCAAGGCGCGCGAGTGGATTGACCAGCAAGGCGTGAGTGCCATCATCGGCGGCACCAGCTCGGGCACCGCGCTGGCTACCAACAAGGTGGCAGCGGAAAAGAAGCGTCCTTACATCAACGTGGGCGCTGGCAGCGCACGCCTGACCAATGAAGAGTGCACGCCCTACACCGTGCACTACGCCTACGACACCGTGGCTCTTTCCAAGGTGGCGGGCAAAGCCATCATTCAAAAGGGCGACAAAGACTGGTTCTTTCTCACCGCCGACTATGCCTTTGGCTACTCGCTGGAGGCAGACGCCACCACCGTGGTCAAGGCCAATGGCGGCACCGTCGCCGGTTCGATTCGCCACCCACTGAACGCGTCTGACTTTTCGTCTTTCTTGCTGCAAGCCCAGTCCTCCAAAGCCAAGGTGTTGGCCATGGCCAACGCGGGCGGTGACTTTGTGAACGCCATGAAGGCGGCCAAAGAGTTCGGCATCTTCAAAACCATGAAGCCCGCCGGTCTGCTGGTGTTCATCAACGACGTGCATTCGCTGGGCCTGAAAAACACCGAGGGCCTGCTGCTGACCGATGGCTGGTACTGGAACCAGAACGACGACTCGCGCAAGTTTGCCGCCCGCTTCTTTGAGAAGTTCAAGCGCATGCCCAGCATGGTGCAGGCGGGCGACTACTCGGCCACGCTGAGCTACCTCAAGGCTGTGCAGGCCGCCGGCAGTGACGACGCCGATAAGGTGATGGCCACGCTCAAATCCAACAAAATCAACGATTTATTCGCCAAGAATGCCTATATCCGCGCCGATGGCCGGATGATCCACGACATGTACCTGATGGAAGTGAAAAAGCAGGCCGAATCCAACACCCCCTGGGACTACTACAAGCTGGTAGCCACGGTGCCGGGCGACCAGGCCTACACCACGCCCGCAGAGTCCAAGTGCGCGTTGGTGAAGAAGTAAATTCTGCTGCCCTGGGCGGTGCCGCGCCTCGCACCGCCCGACTGACGGGCCTCAAACCCTGAACCGCCATGGACTTGTTTGGTATCCCCCTGACCGCCTTGCTCAGCCAATTGGTGCTGGGCTTGGTCAATGGCTCGTTCTACGCCATGCTCAGCCTGGGGCTGGCGGTGATTTTTGGCCTGCTCAACGTCATCAACTTCTCGCACGGCGCCCTGTTCATGATGGGCGCCATGCTGAGTTGGATGGGCGCGAATTACTTTGAACTGCCCTATGGCCTGATGTTGCTACTGGCCCCGCTGGGTGTGGGCGTGCTGGGTGTGCTCATCGAGCGCAGCATGCTGCGCCGCCTGTACAAGCTGGATCACCTCTACAGCCTGCTGCTCACCTTCGGTATTACCCTGGTGCTGGAAGGCGTGTTCCGCTCCTTCTTCGGCTCCTCCGGCCAGCCCTATTCACCGCCCGAATGGCTGACCGGCGCCACCGACCTGGGCTTCATGATGCTGCCCAATTACCGTGCCTGGGTGGTGCTGGCCTCGCTCGCGGTGTGCTTTGCCACTTGGTTCGTGATCGAAAAAACCAAGCTCGGCGCCTATCTGCGCGCAGGCACTGAAAACCCGCGCCTGTTGGAAGCCTTTGGCGTCAACGTGCCGCTGATGATTACCTTGACCTACGGCTTTGGCGTGGCCCTGGCTGGCTTTGCCGGGGTGCTGGCCGCGCCAGTGATGCAGGTCTCACCGCTGATGGGTTCCAACCTCATCATCGTGGTCTTCGCCGTCGTCGTCATCGGTGGCATGGGCTCCATACTCGGCTCCATCTTCACCGGCCTGGGCCTGGGCGTGATCGAGGGCTTTACCCGCGTGATCTACCCCGAAGGCTCCGCCACCGTCGTCTTCGTCGTCATGGCCATCGTCCTGGTGGTGCGGCCAGCGGGCTTGTTTGGGAGAGAGAAATAATGTCTTTGCGGGACAGAGCTTGCCCGCGTCGGCGGGCAAGCTCTGTCCCCAACAAATTAAGAACTTTGCGGGACAGACCGCAGTCCGCGCCAGCGGGCAAGCTCTGTCCACAACAAATTAGGAACTTTGCGGGACAGACCGCAGCCCGCGTCAGCGGGCAAGCTCTGTCCACAACCGTATAGGGAAACTATGCCACGCATCTCCCCCCAACTCGGCTACACCGTCCTGCTCCTGCTGGCACTGGCCGCGCCCTTCGTGGAATACCCGGTATTCCTGATGGAGCTGCTGTGCTTTGCGCTGTTTGCCTGCGCCTTTAACCTGCTCATCGGCTACACCGGGCTGCTGTCGTTTGGCCATGCGGCGTTTTTGGGCGGCGCGGGCTATATCACCGGCTATGCGGTGCAGACCCTGGGCCTCACGCCCGAGCTGGGCATTCTGGCGGGCACCGGTTTTGCGGCCCTGCTGGGCCTGTTGGTGGGGGCGCTGGCGATTCGGCGCCAGGGCATTTACTTCTCCATGATTACCCTGGCGCTGGCGCAAATGATGTATTTCATTTGGCTGCGTGTGCCCTTTACTGGTGGTGAAGACGGCATGCAGGGCGTGGCGCGTGGCCGTTTGTTCGGCCTGGTGGATCTGGCTAATGACCGCGTGATGTACTTTGTCGTGCTGGCCATTTTTGTTGCCGCTTTTGCGCTCATCCACCGCGTCATCCACTCCCCCTTTGGCCAGGTGCTCAAAGCCATCAAGGAAAACGAGCCGCGCGCGATCTCGCTGGGTTATGACGTGGATCGCTTCAAGCTGCTGGCCTTCGTGCTGTCGGCGGCGCTGGCCGGTTTGGCGGGTTCCACCAAGGTGCTGGTGATGCACCTGGAAACGCTGACCGACGTGCACTGGACCATGTCCGGCCTGGTGGTGCTGATGACCCTGGTGGGCGGCCTGGGCACGGTGCTGGGGCCCATGGTGGGCGCGGCCATTGTGCTGCTGCTGGAGCATCAACTGGGCGAAATCGGCAACGCCCTGGCCGCGCTCACCCGGGTGGAATGGTTCCGCTCGCTGGGCGAAAACGTGGGCATCGTCACCGGCCTGATCTTCATCGTCTGCGTGCTGCTACTGCGCAAAGGCGTGGTGGGCGAAATCGCGGCGGCGTGGCAACGGCGGCGCTAAAAGCCCTGCCGGTGTCTGACGCTTGGTATCCAACGGGGGCGATGCGCGGCTGGTGACGCCTGGTACGCCCTCTCGCTTGCTGTTTCTGGACTGGCTGCGCATGGCCGCACTAGGCCTGTTGTTGCCCTACCACGTTGGCATGCTTTACGTGCGCTGGGACTTTCATCTCAAAAGCTCGCACGCCGGGCCGGCGCCTGAGCCCTTTATGCTGCTGAGTTCGCCGTGGCGCTTGAGCCTGTTGTTCATGGTCTCGGGTGTGGTAACAGCACAGGCGCTGGCACGCGCGTCGCCTGAGGGCTTTGTGCGCCGCCGTGCCCGGCGTTTGCTGCTGCCCTTGCTGGTGGGCGTGGTGCTACTGATCCCGCCGCAGTCTTACATCGAGGTGATACACAAGTGGGGCTACCCCGGCAGCTATGTTGATTTTCTGGGCCTGTATTTCACCGGCTATGACGGATTTTGCAAGGCCGGGCATTGCCTGATCCTGCCCACCTGGAACCATTTGTGGTTTTTGCCCTATCTGTGGCTGTACACCGTGGTGCTGGTGCTGCTCATGCGCGAGCGCCCGGGCCTGTTGGCCGCCTGCGCACGCCGCCTGGCGCCTGGCTTGCAGGGCGGGGGGCTGCTGTGGCTGCCGGTGCTGTGGCTGGCCCTGCTGCGCTGGGGGCTGGCGGGGCGTTTTCCTGAAACCCATGCGCTGGTGGATGACTGGTTTGCCCACTGCCAGTATCTGGGCCTGTTTCTCACCGGGGCGACCTTGGCGCTGCGGCCGGGCGCCTGGCCCGTGCTGGCCGACTGGCGTTGGCAGGCTTTGGCGATGGCCGTGCTGGGCTGGTTGGGCCTGCTCGACCCAGCCGGTGTGATGCCACCCGCTCTGCGGCCGCTGTGCGCTGCGGCCGAGCAATGGGGTGCCGTGGTAGCGGCTTTTGGCTTTGCCTACCGGCATTGGAATCACGATCACCCGTGGCGCAAGGCGCTCAGTCAGGCGGTCTTTCCGGTGTACATCTTTCACCAAACCTTTCTCATCATCCTGGCCTACGGTCTGTTTCCCCTGGGCTGGCCACCGCTGCTGGAGGCGCTGGCGCTGGTCTTGGGCACCCTGGTTTTGAGTGGGCTGGCCTATGCGCTGGTGCGCCACCTGCCCGTGGCCAGGCAGGGCTTTGGCCTGCCATGAATGCCTTTCTCACCGGGCTGGGCCTGAGCCTGTCGTTGATTGTGGCCATTGGTGCGCAAAACACCTTTGTGCTGCGCCAGGGCTTGCGCCGCGAGCACGTGGGGCCGGTGGTGGCGCTGTGCGCCTGGCTGGATGTGCTGCTGATGACGTTGGGCGTGAGCGGCGTGGCCGCCGCGCTGGACCGGTTTGCGGGCGCGCTCAACGCATTGGGCCTGCTGGGTGCGGCGGTGCTGGCCGTGTATGCGCTGATGGCGCTGCGCCGCGCGCTGTCGCCGCAGACCCTGCAAGCCGCAGCCGGAGGGGCGCCCATGCGCCTAGCCACGGTGCTGTTGAACACCTTAAGCCTGAGCCTGCTCAATCCCCATGTGTACTTGGACACGGTGGTGCTGGTGGGCGCGGTCGGTGCGCGCCAGCCCGCAGGGCAGCAACTGCCCTTTTTGCTCGGCGCGGGCCTGGCCAGCGTGGCCTGGTTTGCCGCATTGGGCTATGGCGCCCGCCTGCTCACGCCCCTGTTCGCCCGCCCGCGGGCCTGGCAACTGCTGGATTTTCTGGTGGCACTGATGATGGCCTGGATCGCTGGCAAGCTGGTGCTGCATAGCCTGGGCTCGGGCTAAGAGCCGTTTCCCGCCTTGCTATCATTACCTGCTGGTTCGATAAGGAGATGGTCGTGCCCAAGCTTGATCGCATCACACAGCAACCCGAGGTCATGGGTGGCAAGGCGTGTATCCGTGGGATGCGCGTGACCGTGGGTATGTTGATTGGCCAAATCGGCGCGGGTCGCAGCGTCGATGAGGTGCTCGCTGACTATCCTTATGTCGAACGCGCCGACATCATGCAGGCTTTGCAGTACGCAGCTTGGCGCGCGGAAGAGCGTGAGGTCATATTCGCAGGCGCTTGAGCGCTGGTTGCATGCGTTTGCTAATCGACATGAACCTTTCCCCCCGGTGGGTTGGGGTTTTGCTAAAGGCCGGCATCGATGCAGTTCATTGGTCAACGCTCGGGGCATCTAACGCGCCCGATTACGAAATCATGGCCTACGCCGCTGCACACGGGTACGTGGTGATCACTCACGACTTGGACTTCGGTTCGATTCTGGCTGCCACACAGGGTGAAAAGCCCAGCGTCGTGCAAATTCGTGCCGTGGATCTCAATCCGGATGCGATCGGTAGGCAGTTCCTCCTCGCTTTGAAACAAATGGCCCCCGAGCTTGAACAAGGTGCGTTGCTGACCATTGATCCGAACCGAGCACGCGTGCGCGTGCTGCCGCTCCAGAAGCGCCCTTGAAGATCACTGCGGCGCCGGGGTGTGTCGAAACAGCACGAAGCACAGGCGACTCAATCCACCGCCAGCGGTGGCTCCTGCAAGGCTTCAATCTGTTCGCGCAGCATGTGCACCTGGCCTTGCCAGTAGTCGCTGCTGCCGAACCAAGGGAAGTTGATGGGAAAGGCCGGGTCGTTCCAGCGGCGCGCCAGCCAGGCGCTGTAGTGGATGAGGCGCAGCGTGCGCAAGGGTTCGATCAGGCGTAGCTCGTGGTGGTCCAGGCGGCGGAACTGTTCGTAGCCAGCCCGCATGATGCGCAGCGCGCGGCTGCGCTGCGCGCGGTCACCCGACAGCAGCATCCAGAAGTCTTGGATGGCAGGGCCCATGCAGGCATCGTCCAGGTCCACAAAATGCGGCCCTTGGTCTTGCACCCACAAGATGTTGCCGCTGTGGCAGTCGCCGTGCAGGCGCAGCAGTGTGGGCGGGTGGGGTGCCTGGGCGGCGCTTTCGGCAATCAGATCCAGCGCTTGGTTGCAGGCGGCCAGCCAATGCGCCTGCACGTCCAGCGGAATCATGTCCTGCGCCAGCAGCCAGTCGCGCGAGTCGGTGCCAAAGCTTTGCAGGTTCAGCGCCGGGCGGTGCGCGAATGGGCGCGCCGCGCCCACTTGGTGGATGCGGCCCAGAAAGCGGCCAATCCACTCCAGCACCTCGGCATCGTCTAACTCGGGCGCGCGGCCCCCACGGCGCGGGCTCACGCTAAAGGCAAAGCCCGCATGGTGGTGCAGGCTGGCACCGTGCAGTTGCAGCGGCGCCACCAGAGGGATTTCCTGCGCGGCCAGCTCGGCGGCGAAGTCGTGCTCTTCCTGAATTTGCGCCGTGCTCCAGCGCCCGGGGCGGTAAAACTTGGCCACCACGGCGCTGCCGTCTTCCAGGTGCAACTGGTACACCCGGTTTTCATAGCTGGAGAGCGCCAGCATGCGCCCGTCACCCATCAGGCCCACGCTGGCCAGCGCGTCCAGCACCACATCGGGCGTGAGGCTTTGGTAGTCGGTTGCGGCGCTAGCGGGTGGATGAGTCATGCGCCCGATTGTCCTCCCGCTGGCTGGACGCAGGTGAACCGGCTCCAGACTTCGCTGCGTGCGCCACCGCGCTTCGCGGCGCGGAAGAACACCCGTCGGCTCAGGTGGCCAGCGACAGAATCAGGCCGCGCCGTGGATCGATGCGGCCTGCCAGCATGGCTTGGTAGGCGGCTGAGACGGCTTCGGCACCCCGATGGTGCTCCACCTGCAGCCAGGGCGGCGTACTACCTGCCACTGTCGCTATAAAGCCTTGCCAAGCACCCAACAGGCGCTGCTGCAAGCCCTCGCCACCCCAGTCGGTGCGGCGCTTTTGGGCCTGGGCCGGGGCAAAAAACAGGGTGGGCTTGGGGCCGGGCAGGGCTTTGCTGCCCCCCAAGTCGTGCACATGGGTGCCGCCAATGGCGCAGCTATAGGCCAGGTTCCCAAAGCGGCTGTGGATGGCGCTACGCAGTGCCGCGCTACCCGCAAAGTCCACATAGACGCAGGGCGTGTCTGCGGCGATCTGGTCGAGTTGCTCATAGCTGAGCACGCGGCTATAGCAGCCCAGGCTTTCGCAAAAACCCCGGTTGGCCTCGGAGGTTAGGCCGATCAACTCAATGCCGCCGCGCTGGCTTAAGGCATGGGCGGTGCCGTAAGCGGTTTTGCTGGAGGCGCTAGACAGCATCAGGGCGCGCGCGCCGAAGAACTGCTGGTCGGCCAAAAAGTCGTCAATCAGCCACGAGGTCATGTACAGCGGGCGCAGCAGGGCTTGCAGGTCTTCGGTGTCGGCGCGGTACAGCGGGTCGCTGGCACAGCGCAGATACTGGTTGTAGATCGCGTGCAGGTTGGCGCGGTGCGGTGCGCCGTCGCTAAAGCCCGCTGGGGAGAGCCGCGTGGGCGAAAGCAGCACGCTGCTGGCCATGGGGTAGTAGCCATACAGCCGCTCGCCCACCGCCACCCCGGGGTGCGAAGACTGGCTAACCGTGCCAAAGCCCCAAACCGGAATGTGGCCCCAGCCGTCTGCTGCCGGGTAAAAGCCCCAGTAGTTCATCGCATCGCCAAAAGCGGCGTAGGTGATGTTGTTGGCCGTGAGCGCAAACGAGTCGATGCGCACACGCACCTGCTGCTGCGCCAGCGCGGCTTCAGGCAGGGGCAGGCAGCGGGTATCGGCCAAGGCCGTTTTGCGCACCTGAAAATCAATCCCGGGCATAAAAGCTCTGGGGGCGGCTTGGGGCTTGGGTACTCAGGCGACTACCAGGCTCACCTCGATATTGCCCCGCGTGGCGTTGGAGTAAGGGCAGACTTGGTGTGCCGTATTGACCAGGTCTTGCGCGACGGCACGGTCTAGGCCGGGCAGGCTCACCACCAGCTTGGCGGCGATGCCAAAGCCTGCGGGGATGGGGCCGATGTCGATGCTGGCGTCAATCGCGGCGTCGGCCGGCACGGCGATTTTCTTCAGGCCCGCCACATGCTTGAGCGCGCCCATGAAACAGGCCGAGTAACCGGCGGCAAACAGTTGCTCGGGGTTGGTGCCATCGCCCATGCCGCCCATGGCTTTGGGGGGCGCTAGCTTCACGTCTAGCAGGCCATCGTCACTCACCGAGCGGCCTTGGCGACCGCCGGTGGTATGGGCGTGGGCGGTGTAGAGAACTTTGTCGAGTGCGGTAGGCATGGTGTTTCCTTTGTCTGGGGCGGAGGGAGAGGAGGCGGCATTGTCGCGACGATTCAGCATCCCCACCCGCAACCGGTGAATCAGCGTCCGGTAAATCGGGCGGCTCGGCGTTCGACGAACGAGGCCACGCCCTCGGCGGCGTCCGCACTGTTGGCCAGGCGCTGCTGCACGTCGATGAACTCGGCCATGGCGGCCAGCGGCCCCTGCTCGATGGCTTGCAGCACGCTGCGCCGCGTGGCCACCACGGCCAGCGGCGCTTGCGCGGCAATGGCCTGGGCCAGGCGCAGGGCTTCGTCTAACTCCTGGCCAGTGGGCACCTGCTTTTGCACGAAGTTCAGCCGCAGCGCCTCCTCGGTACCGAATTCGTCGCCGGTGAGCAGGTGCAGCATGGCGTTGCCCAGCCCGGCGCGCTCGGCCATGCGTAGGGTGGCGCCGCCCGTGGCCATGATGCCGCGCTTGACCTCCAGTTGCGAAAAGCGGCAGTCAAGCGCCGCCACCACAATGTCAGCGGCCAGCATCAGCTCAATGCCAAGGGTGTAGGTGATGCCCTTAACGGCCGCCACCAGCGGCTTAATGCGGCGCCGGTAGCCGGGCGTGCCCAGGTCGGTGGGTTCGACCAGCCCGAGGGGAATCGCCTTCTCGCCGCGCTGCATCAGCGGCGCGATGGTGGGCAAATCCAGCCCGGCGGTGAAATGCGCACCAAACGCATGCAGCACGCCCACCCGCAAGTCGGGGTCGTCGTCCAGCAGGGTGTAGGCCTGGGCCAGTTCGCGGAACATGCGCGGCGTAAAGCCGTTGTATTTGGCTGGCCGATTGATGCCGATCAGCAGCACCGCGTCGCGGCGCTCGCACGCAATACAGCCTTCGGGTGGAGCGGGGTGAGCCATGGCATCAGTACCGGTAAACGCCTTGGCCCGTTTTGCGGCCCAGGCGGCCAGCAGCCACCATTTCTTTTAGCAGCGGGCAGGGGCGGTATTTGCTGTCGCCGTATTCCTTCAGATAGACCTGCATCACCGCGAGGCACACGTCCAGGCCAATCATGTCGGCCAGCGCCAGCGGGCCTATGGGCTGGTTGCAGCCCAGTTTCATGCCCGCATCGATGTCGTCGGCGCTGGCCAAGCCCTCGGCCAGCACAAAAAACGCCTCGTTAATCATGGGCACCAAAATACGGTTAACCACAAAGCCGGGCGCGTTCTTCACCGTGATGGGGGTCTTGCCCAACTGCCGCGCCAGTGCCTGCACCGTGTCGTGCGTGGCGTCGCTGGTTTGTAGGCCACGAATGATTTCCACCAGCGCCATCATGGGCACCGGGTTGAAAAAATGCATGCCAATAAAGCGATCGGCCCGGCCGGTACCCGCCGCCAATTGGGTGATGGAGATAGACGAGGTGTTGGAGGCCAAAATCACCTCCGGCGCCAGCAAGTCGGCAGCCTGGCGCAGGATTTTTTGCTTGAGATCGAGGTTTTCTGTGGCCGCCTCGATCACGATTTGTGCGCTTTGCAGGGCTGTGTAGTCGGTGGCGCCTTGAATGCGCGCGAGCGCGGCGGCCTTGTCTTGCGTGCTGATCTTTTCCTTCTTCACAAGCCGTGTCAGGCTGGCATCGACGCTGGCGATGCCTTTTTGCACCGCAGCGTCGGAGATATCGACCATCACCACCGACAAGCCAGCCACCGCGCAAGCCTGTGCAATGCCGTTGCCCATGGTGCCAGCGCCGATGATGCCGACGGTTTGAATGTTCATGGTGGGGCTCCTCTAAAAAGAGCCTGCATGTTAGCGGCACCCACCAGACCGGGTTATGGTTCACCCGCTGCGGCTAAGCGCCCATTTCATGAACAATGCGCCGCTACTGGAGACCAGCATGTTGGATTACCTCATCATCGGTGGCGGCTCAGCGGGCTGCGTGTTGGCGGCGCGCCTAAGCGAAGACCCGGGCGTACAAGTGGCCTTGCTGGAAGCAGGCCCAGTGGACAGCAGCGTGCTCATCCACTGCCCAGCGGGGCTGGCGCTGTTGGCCAAGGGCGGGCAAGCCAATTGGGGCTTTGAGACCACACCACAGCCCGGCTTGAACGGCCGACGCGGCTACCAGCCGCGCGGCAAGGTGCTGGGTGGCTCCAGCTCGGTTAATGCCATGGTCTACATCCGGGGGCAGGCGGCAGACTATGACGACTGGGCCGCGCAGGGCAACATCGGGTGGGGGTATGCCGAGGTGCTGCCCTACTTCAAAAAGGCCGAACACAACGAGCGCGGTGGCGACGCTTTTCACGGCAGCGGTGGGCCGCTGAACGTGATGGACTTGCGCAGCCCCAACCGCTTTGGCCCGGTGTTCGTGCAGGCGGCTGCCCAGGCGGGCTACCCGGTCAATACCGACTTCAACGGCGCCAGCCAAGAGGGTGTGGGCACCTACCAGGTGACGCATAAAAACGGCGAGCGTTGCAGTGCCGCCAAAGCCTACCTCACGCCGGTTTTGCAGCGGCCCAACCTGCAAGTGATTACTGGCGCGCACACCACCCGCATCCTGTTTGAGGGCCGCCGTGCCGTGGGGGCGGAATACCGCCACCAGGGCGAGTTGCGCCAGTTGCGCGCCGCGCGCGAGGTGTTGCTGTGCGCGGGCGCCTTGCAGTCGCCACAGTTGCTCATGCTCTCGGGCGTGGGCCCCGGCGCCCATTTGCAGCAGCACGGCTTGCCGGTGCTGCACGACCTGCCCGGCGTGGGCCAACACCTGCATGACCATGTGGACGTGGTGCAGGTGTATGACACCCCCGGCCTCACCAACTTGTTCGGCCTGTCTGTACCCGGCCTGTGGCGCGTGCTCCAAGGCGTGCGGGAGTGGCGGCGCCAGCGCAGCGGCATGCTCACCACCAACTTTGCCGAGGCAGGCGGCTTTATTCGCTCCAGCGCGGCAGCCGACAGGCCCGACTTGCAATTTCACTTCGTCATTGGCAAGCTCGTCAACCACGGGCGCACCACGGTGCTGGGCCACGGCTACTCTTGCCATGTGTGCCTGCTGCATCCCAGAAGCCGGGGTAGCGTGCAACTGGCCAGCGCGGATCCGCTGGCCGCGCCGCTAATAGACCCCGCCTTTTTGCAACACGACGACGACACGCAGCGCCTGGTGCGCGGCTTCAAGCTCATGCGCGCGCTGCTGCAATCCCCCGCGCTGGCCACCTACCGGGGCCGCGAGCTGGGCTCGGCGGCGGCGCAGACCGATGCGCAAATCGAGCAATACATCCGCGACCATGCCGACACCATTTACCACCCGGTAGGCACGTGCCGCATGGGGTCGGGTGCGCACGACGTGGTGGACGCCCGCTTGCGCGTACACGGCCTGCAAGGCCTGCGGGTGATCGATGCGTCCATCATGCCCAGCGTGGTCAGCGGCAACACCAACGCGCCGACCATCATGATTGCCGAGAAGGCGGCGGACATGATTCAGGAGGACGCCCGGGTGGCCCGCCCCCCGCCCAGCGCGTTTACCCCAACAACAGGCGAGCAGATTGACCGCGTGCCGTGAGCAGTGAAATCGCTGCTTTGTCAAATGAAACAAAAGTTTCCCCACCCAACCACTGACCCTCGTAGGCAATGACGCCATCGGCGAAGTCCCCGCCTGCTTCGAGTTGCAGCAGGCCGGCCTCCACGGCTGGCCGGTTCATCTCCGCCTTGGCGGTGGCAAGCAGAGCGCGTATCGCGGCAGCCGCGTCTGTGGAGCGGAAGCGGTAAACCCGCAGCAGTACCCACACCAGCTCGCACAAGCAGGCAAGGGGAACCGCAATCAATTCGGCATCGTTCAAAACCTGGGCAGCGATGCCCGCTTGGACAGGATCGTCGCGCACCACGGCGCGAACCAGTACGTTGGTGTCGACAGCGACTTTCATTCTTTACCAGCCCAGCCCTGGACGGTTGCTGCATTGATTTCCTCCAGCGTGGCAACCTTGTTTGTCCGACCCTCGAGCAAGCCAATGAAGTCGGCAATGGTTCCGGTCTGCCGGGCTGCTTTAAGTAGGCCCCGGCCGTCGGGAAGCAAATCCAGTTCGATCTTGTCCCCCGGCTTGATGCCCAGGTGTTGCAACACGTTTTTTCTAAAAGTGACTTGCCCGCGTGCGGTAACGGTCAACATGGTCATGGGGGCCTCCGGCTTGCTTGCATGGTGACCGATAGTAATGTATGAATGCATTACTGCATGCAACTGCGGGAGATCGAGATTCAGTAAGGAGATCGAGATTCAGTAAGCTCGCAACCGCTGCGCCCTAAAATGCCACCCCTCCCGCCTCAATAGGGGCTAAGGGTTCGGTGTGTTGCGCCACCGTCACCAGCCGGGTTACCGTTTTTTTGAAAGGGCAGACGCCTGTGGCTGACGCACATGCTTCTTCTGACGCCGTGGCCGCCGAGGTGCTGGCTTTTATCACCCACGGCACGCACGACGAATCGGCTTTTGACGCGCTGGCGCTGCGCCTGTTTGCGCATCAGTTCGCGCACAACCTGCCGTTTCA
>Ga0136644_10002297_pt1 | contig 14651 bp, 14 predicted proteins | sample C_130820_EF_Meta_FD_94780 | JGI IMG/M metagenome (GOLD analysis project Ga0136644, IMG submission 94780) | Freshwater microbial communities from Lake Croche, Canada to study carbon cycling - C_130820_EF_MetaG (v2) (version 2) | ecosystem: Environmental > Aquatic > Freshwater > Lake | place... | reverse complement strand
CAAAACAACCTATATTATTAATGCACTACAGGGACTAAAATCTGGAAAATCAATCCCTTTTTGTGTAGCGCGTGCACTTCAGTTAGTCAATTCTACTTCATTAGATAAACTTGCACCCCAAAAAGTTGTATCGCGTATTTGCCAAACAAAGTTCGATCAAGGGCGTGGAATGATCCCAAATACCGATGAAAGTCTAACCGTAAGCAATGGCTTTCATTCTCTTAATCAACTTTACTATACACAGCCATCTGCCGAAAGAGATCAGGCTGGAGCATATAGTAATAAGGTAAAGGTGGGTAATATTGAAGAATATGCTGGTTTTTTAGATATGATGCGACAAACCTTCACATCAAGCGTAAATCCAATATCCTCTCAAACTAAACTCAGTGATCTAAAATTCGCAAAACCAAAATGCGATGCAACACAAATGGGAAAATTACTTAATATTGAAGATCCTGTAGTAATACAAAATCTCTTTCAAACTATAAATGCACTCTTTAATATTCAGAAAAATAATGCAGTAGCAGTCGTGAACTTCCTTCGTACAAAACTCGTATTAATCAATAAAACTTTATCAGGTCAATCCACAATCCAAATCCATCCAGACTTATTAAAAGGTGGAATTGCGCAATTAAATATTATTTCTGCCCAAGCAAGAAATTTATTAGTCAACTATTACATGCAATGTGAAAAGACATACCAACTAGGAGCAAGCCTCGCTGTACGATCAGGAAAGATCCTATAAGAAAACAACAGGACGCGTTGAAGGAGACCCATAATCTAAATGAAATGCATAGGTACCAGTGATACCTTGTGCAGTCCATTCTGGTGAAATCTTTTCTTTTGATTCAAACCAACCAAAATCTGTTCCATCCAAAAGATCGTCCACCTTGGTACCTTGGAAGAAGAGTACCTCCGCTCCTGGTGTATTATTTTCGTCTACTTCATATAAATGTCTTAGAATTACTTTTGCAGAATAGGAAAAATACATATAAATATGCGTCAAATCAAGTCCGCTCGGTTCGATCCAGAGTGTTTGTGGATTATTGGCGAGCTGGGTCGATTTCCAAATTTGATAAAATTCCTCCGAAAATTTTACTTTCTGGACAAATTCTTTAATCTGCTTTACCTTTCTCCCATAAACTATATTCTTCGTAATAAAGGGTATAGGCGGAGCAATTGACATTTTATCAATCTGAAAAAGATGTACAAGAGTTTTATTCGGTAAATTATATGATGCGCTATAAAGATATCTTAAAAGTATATTGGCGATTCCCTGGTTTCTGAAATTTTTATGCACACAAAGCTCCGTAACAAGCGATATAGGTATATTATCATATTCTCCTATTTTTCTGGCAAATGTAAATCCAATCAATCCATTACTGTCGTCCGCTAGTCGCAATTCCATTCCGTAAATTTGCTTAGAAAAAATCATTTCGTATAATGTCAATGAATGATAATTCTTTTGAAATTTAATCTCTGGACCATAAAAATGTCCCTTCAAAAATGAATTGTATTCATGCACATTCTCATGCGAAACTGGTTGAATATTTAGATGCATTCCATTGTACTCAATTGTCCTAATTAAAGAATTATAAGGAATCATTTTAACCGTTAACGGCAAAACACTCGGTTTCTTTGGTCCACTAAACCAGGATGTCATTGTACGCAAAAATGTTGTATGCGGCGCATCATTCCAAAAATACATTATATCTTTCCTCTTTATTATAACGCCAAGTATTAAATTTAAGTACCGTCTAGTACCGTGAAGTTAAGAACTCCATGGTACTCCACAGTAAAATTGATAACCTATTTTTGACTAGAAAATGCTAGAAAAATGGAACGTTGCCGTGAATGCAGGATTAAACTAAACCTTACCGCAATTACTTGCAGATGCGGACATAAATTCTGTTCTGCACATCGGTACAGTGATTCTCATAACTGCTCCTATGATTTTCGAACACAACAGAATATCCTTCTTAGTACACAGATGGTAAAAGTGGAAGGAATGAAGGTTGATAAGATTTAGGCCTTTGAGTAATATTGAATGTATGTAGCAACTATACTAGGACTCCATCGACCATACAGCCTCGTTTTTTTAGGATTAAACCACTCAATATCATCCTTTTCACGATTATCCTTTCGTAATTGCTTAAAAGCAGATGGATGTTTCTTAAACCAAGCGAATTTCTCAACCGACTCCTTGATCGCATAAGCAGGGATCATCCCTTGAAAAATATGATACTGGAAATAAGTGTTCGCAGGATAATCATTTTCTGTGGCTTGTAAAACAAGACCAGTGTATATAAGATTTTTTACATCTGTTATTTTTGCCTCCTCTTCAACCTCCCTTAGAACAGCTATAGCCATCCTGTCAAGAAGGCTTTTATTGGACCTCTCTAATCCATCCTTACCCTCCATTTGTCCCTTCGGTGGCTCCCATGCACATGCATTCGACTTAGAACCTGTATCTTTAACAACAAGAAATTGTAAAGGATTAAAAGGAGCACCCTCTTGATGTAATATAGCGACATTTCGAATAAAAACTCTCCATCCTTCTTGGGGATGTTCGACGTAAAAATAACGTTTACTTGGTGCACGGGGCATACTTTTTGCACCCCATTTGAGACCGGGCTGAAAGATATCAAATAAGTTATCCTGCATGTGATCCTACAGTTGTAACGAGAAATACCGAATTAACTTTTATTTGATGGCACTCTTAATCTCTTACCGTGTCAGTACGATTCATTCCATACTTATTGTTAAATACATTGGTCATTACTTTGGTATCATTGTTTCGTGTAGTGGTCTTTATGCTGTCTGGAATTATAAGTGTTGATACTGATCGCCCAATATAATAAACTGTGTTCTTAGAAGGTGTGTAGGCCCAGTTGATATAATTACTGAAAGGAGTGTATTTGATATTGCCATTATTAAGTTCAGAAACCCACCAAGAAACAGGCTGTTTCATAAAAATAAGTTGGTTAGTCTCATTCGGAGGAGATGTTTTACCTTGATTTGGCATCAAACTGAGATTTACTAGATTCAAGGGTGTAACATTCGTATTATTGGTTAAAGTATTCAATGTTACCGTATTATCACCTTGGTATGAATAGACAGATGTTGTAGTGCCACTCATTTCTTTCTATTATTGCGTATAAATAATTCTTTTCAGAACAAAAAAGCCTAAACCCATGGAGATCTAAATTAAAGAAATGTCTATACGACGTCTGACTGCCGAATTAACGGATCTCAAAAAGGATTGTCCTGATTTCTGTAGTGCAGGCCCCAGAGATGGAAATATGTATCTATGGGATGGCGTAATTATGGGTCCTGCCGATAGCCCATACTCTGGAGGAATATTCAATCTAGAAATACATTTCCCAACAGACTATCCATTTAAACCTCCCAAAGTACTCTTTGTAACAAGAATTTATCATCCAAATATTCATCCACAAGGACAAATTTGTCTCGATATTCTTAAAGATATGTGGTCACCTGCACTAACAATTTCAAAAGTATTACTTAGTATCTGTAGTTTACTTACAGACCCAAACCCAAAAGACCCTCTTTGTCCAGAAATAGCAAATGAATATATTAATGATAGAAATCTCTACGAAGACAAGGCTCGAGAATGGACAATGCTTTACGCAGTCTAAAAAATAGTTAGTTTACCGTGGAGTTCTTAATTTAAGAACTCCTAAGTAATGCTATCAAGTAATGAAGTACTCCACAGTATAATGGGAATTTATTCGGTCTATATAAGTTTATTGAAATCATCCTGTAGTTGCTTATTTCTTTTTTTAAGAGATTCTATTTTTTTCATTTGCTTATTAAATTCTTCTAATAGTGGTTGCCAATCATCAGTTGTTTTCATTTGAAGGCATGATACAAACCACGATGGCATCTTATAATTCAATGGTTCAAGTGGAATAATTTCTTGTTCATCTGATCGTTGTCCTTGAAATCCAATCTTCTGAATATAGTATTTCCCCTTGAAATCATAATAATTTATGCCCTTACCATAATCTCTAGACCACCACTCATCATTTTTCTCAGTTTCAATGACTCTACCGAAATTGGTAAGTAGGGAAAGCCAGAATAAATTGGATGTCTGATACACATTTTGACCAAAACTATGTGGTTGAAGATCACAATATGGAACAATTCTTACAATATATTCACCTTTTGGTAAACAGTATTTGGAAACAAAGGGGGCTTCAATATTGAGTCGACCTTGATGAGGAGAACAATTTCGCCTTGGTCCAACATTTTCAGCATAAAGTTCACTATCATTAACTTTTATCTTTAAACATGGAGTATACTCAATACTACATGTTGAAGGATTAATTTCTAAAGCATACTCTGCCATTTGTACTGAATATATATCAAATATACTTATCAATTTTTATACCGTCTAGTACTGAAGTTAAGAACCTAAAAATAATAAGGCGCAAAGCGCCTTATATCATTTTTATGCCCTTAACTTGTGGTACTAGACAGTACTCATCGGTATAGGATTTTTTTGCAATATTGCTACATATATACCATTATGCCATTGTTTCTGTATTTCACTCCCCATACTGGGGTGGCTATCATCATTTGTCGTTCTTATTTCTCTTTCATACATTATGGAAATTTTTAATTGTTTTATTGACTCGTATGTTCCATCACGAACATCCTTCCAATTCCAGTCATCGACTATGAATATAAATATATCATCTAAACAATTATAATAATGAATAAGTGCCTTGTAATGGCTATCCTTTGTATGATTTCCATCATACATATATATATTAAATTTAGGCAATTTTGAAATATCTACTGTATAACAATCTTGCTCTATAAAACTTGCCTCATTTTCACCTTTATAATTAGCAAAGTTTATTAAAAACTCAGTCTTCGGGCCACTAAACTCACTCCAATTATCAATACATATAACCTTTGCTGTATTTCCACACATGGCTGAACAAACAGAAGAACCTTTCCATGTCCCTATTTCTAAATATCTTGCATCATCTTTATTTAGAATATTGTTATAAAAGTGTCTTGTTTTAATACCGGACCAGCCTTCCATATTGATTATTCCCTCCGTAATTTTTGATTTACCTTTTTCTGCATTTTCAAAAGCAAGTTCTACATGTCGTTGTAGTTCGGAAAACATCTTATATTGAAAGCTTAGATATTTTATTTAGATTATTTACCGTAAAGTACCGTAGTTAAGAATCTAAAAATGATAATGCGCTTTGCGCCTTATCATTTTTATACCCTTAACCTGTGGTACTAGCCTGCAGAGTAGAGTACTTAAATTAACTACACCACGGTAATTATAAGTAAATGAGCTACTATATGAAAGTCATGCGGTGTACGATCAAACGAACACCTCTTATGAAAACTTATGATGCATTTTATAGTAGTAATTATTCGATAACTAATATAAAATACAATGGCACGCTTGTAAATTTTAAAACACAAAGTGATGGCTTGTCAATGTTTAAACGATATAATGAAGTGCATAATGCTTTTAAGGAGGAATTTAGAAACCTAAGATTGGATACTAGCAAAGGGTTTTTTTGTGAAGATGGAATCGATGAAGTATATCTCTTTAAAAATACAACATGTCCCCAACAATTTAGACAAAATGAAGAAGTATTATGTTGGAATTTTCGAGAACTAAATAATCATCTAAAATTTCTTAAAATCTCGCTTCCTTCTTAAACATTAATATATAGCCATATTCAAATCCACTCGTATTTAAGTCAATATACCCTTGATATTTCCATCCTACCGATTGTGCAATATCTGTAATTTCTTTAATATCAGGCATATAAAAAATATGTTTTTGTCTTCTTACTTTGGATGTCTTAAATCGAAAGGTCTCTCGAAATTCTGCAGTAGGATCTGTCAATATAAATTCACCCTCATAATCAAACGTGGTAAAGGTTACCTTGCTTTTTCGAACACGCTCCTTAAAATATTTCTGCATACTAAACCCTAGAAGAGGATTTGCAGAATCTAGAATTGGATCAAATTTGTGCTTGTTCACTACTTCTACATGCAAGGTCCCTCCCTCCTTTGACCATAAATAACAATTCTTAAAAAAACTCTCTATATCTTCCATATAATAAATAGTAAAATAATAACAGATAATGTGATCTACCTCTTCTGGGCTACATGCAGAAGGATTTAGAAGAGTATCCTTGCGAAATGTAATCTTTTGTTGCGTTTCTTTTGGAAGAGTTTCTATATTTTTTCTAGCCTGCGCAATCATTGCAGGACTTATGTCAATAGAAATAATATTTCCAATACCTTCATTGGCAAGTTCAATACTTCCAAGACCAGTTCCACATCCTGCATCTAATACAGACCACGTGCTATGATCAGTTTTATCACGTTTCCAATAATCCATAGATAAGAGAATCTTCGACTTTGTTCTGGCAATATTCTGTGTTAATAAATCATAAGTCTTTGAATAAAAAGAATCATAAATTTCTAAAGGATCGGTTACCCATGTATATAAATCAACTTCTTTATCTTGAAATCCCTCACTCTGTGTCGGACTACTCCTCCATACATCCATCGCAACAAATAACAGAAAATTAAATGCTAATAAAGAAAGACTAACAACCATGACCCACTGAAATGGACTCAAATTTAGACTTTTCATCGCCAATCCCTTAATCGGTCTATTTATTTTTTTTGCTGCTTTCGTGTCTTATTACTTGCACGTTTGCGTACTATTCGGCGACAGGTTTTTGCTTTTTTATCCTTTGCACATCCACTTCTATACTGTCGCACTTCCTTACAAATACCATTATACGTATTTGTAGCCAACCATTGAAGATCTTTTGACATTCCACAACGTATCTTATACAGCCATTTTAAAAGTGACGATCTGGTTTTTAGATGTCTATCCATTGAATTTATATTAGCATATCTTAAAAATGATTCTCGCCATTCCTTATAGGGAAAGGAGTGTGGAAGTACTTGAAAAAACTCCTTATAAAAGACAAGACGCTCCTTTGGTTTTAAGATATTATATTGATTCCTTTCTTCAAATGATGTTGGAAGAGGACTGGGAGTATCAAATGGAATTGATTTGGAATATATTGGATGATTATCGGCAATACTAAAAAGAAAATTCCATCCTGGGAAATCAACCCGCGTGCATCCTTGACTATACATGTGTTTGTATTGCGCGTCAATCATTTCAAATGGAGGATTCGGTAAATTACATAGATTTTGCTTACGAAGTTTCTCATTAACCTTGTTGTGAATTAACCAAAGCCATTTAGAAAAATCTCTTTTAGGTACTGGTAAATCCTTATAATATTCGGCAAGACTCTGTCTGCAAAATTTACACGGGAGAATAAAAGGTAATAGAAGAAACATTTTTCGAATGTCATCTTTATTTTCTTCTTGGTCTGCTCCTGTGGCAGTAAGATGGAGAAGTTTCCATCCTGGTGGACCCCAGAAACGTGTGTCCATCTATTTGGATTGTCATATAATAAGAGAATCTGTGTTATTTTCTTATTATATTTTTTGATACTTTGATCCTTTGATTCTTTGATCCTTTAGCTTCCAAACCCAGAAACGCCTAGAGGTGCCAAATAAGGACGCACGCCATCCATTTGGTTCTCTTCTGCCCTGCATTTAACCTTGGGCACGGAACAAGATGTACGCGGGCAAGGAGCGCACGGTGCGCAAGTAGTTGGCTCAGGGCAATTTACCTCAGGGCAACGAGGGCGAGGGCATGGCGGGCACTCTCCCTTCGGCTTATTGCATTTACTGCAATCTAGCACCACTGGTCCCTGACGAGGAATAGAAGACTTTAGAACATAATTACTCAAATCAGGAACAGGAGGGCATTCCGTTTTGAGCATATATTTGGATAAATCTGGCATCGGGGGGCAAGGAGGAACAGAAGAACGAAGAACATACTTGCTCATATCTGCCTCGCGACAGGGAGGGCAGACTTGTTGAATAGGTACTGCTGCCGCCGCTGCTGCATTGATTGCATCAACAGCCGCCTTTTGACAAGTGCAATCAGATACAGAATTTCCACATGTATTGCATGTAGAAGATGCATTAAATCCTTCACTTAATTTCGTGGCACGGCTAACAATAAATCCAAGCAGAACACCGATTATTAAAAGAAGTGCACTATTTACCATTGAGTTTGCCATCAGGAAACTCCTCTATCGTGTGGTATTAAATTTAGCGTTTGACTTGACAGATTAACTAGTCCATCCATTCCAATTATATGGCGGACATCCACATGCTTCTGGAAGACCGGGATCAACATCCGCCATAAGACGTGAACAAATCATTCTAGTATATCCTCTCCACGAAAAATCAGTTGTTACCTCTGCATCATCGCTAATAATACCATAATCTTCTGGATTCAGACCACGCGTTTTCACACGATTTGCAATCAATAATGCACGCTCTTCCCAGTCAAAACCAGGATTCTCACTTTCAGACATTCCTGGAAGAGATTGTGTTGAATTTAAACGTGAAGAAGACCCATTATTTTGAAAAAATCCATTCAATAAAGAAAGAGTAGCATCCCTTATTTGCTGGTAAAGAATAGCATCACTTGTTTGCTGGTATTCGTCCGATGATGTTGTTGTGTCCACAAAAGAATCGGTAGCGCCTAGTTTTTTAGTAATTTGCTTAGCATAAGTATCAATCGTTTTACGAAATGCATTCAAGGTAGCAGTGTCACTTGCACTCAATCCCCCAGGAAATAGATTTAGAATCGCTCGTGGTATATTTGCCTTTTCCAATACTTGTGGCAATGGCTTCGACATATCACCCAAAATAGGTAAGGCCGAGTCTATATCTGCCTTCGTAATTGGCACATCCGCTGGTAACATAACACCACTGTTAAGTTGATCAATTATATTGGAAACCTCTTCATGAAGCTTCTCAAACGTGGATAAACGACCAATCACATTCGGATCAGTCGTTCCTGCCGCCCCAATTCGTAACTTTTCAACTAAAAGCCTCGTATCAAAATCAATAAGCTCATCCTTCGTTGCTGGACGGGTCTCAGTTGCAGCAAATCCTTCAATTACATGATTTGCAACTAACTTATTCACTTCGGCCTTCAAATAATTCAAATTATCCGTCATTTTCATTATATCACGATTAGTTATACTACTTGCAATTCCAGGATTGCGATCCATTACAGAAGCATTCATACGAAGTGATTCTAAATCAGTTCTCGCGCCTGTCAACGGTAATTGGATCGATGGGTCACATCGCTCTGTTAAATTGTCTGCATCATAGGCTAAAAATGCTTGTAAATCTTCAATGAGACCACGTATTCTTATATACTTTGCGGGCTCTGTTGAAGGATCCCTATAAGGAAGTGGCGCACCCTTCGCACGTAATTCAATGGGTGCAAGAGGAAGACTATTTGGAGTAGTCGATGCTTCAATGACACCTACACCTGCTTGAGCAAGATCGGGTACAATTTCTTTTGTTGAAAGATTTCTTTCGACGGCTTGTACTAAGTCTTTATCACATTCACTGGCAGGTTTGAATCCTTCTGGGGTTTTTATAACTGGAAAAAAATATAATATTGAGGCAAGTAATATGCAGGCTATAAAAAAGAATACTGCACGCATCATCCTATTGATATTTTTGAATTAAAAAGTACAGTGGAATACTAGAAGGTACAGCCCCAACAAGGGATTTCATCTTTCTTTACATAAAGAGACAAGTCAATAGGAGGAGGGGGTGGAGGATAATTAGGCATGGCTGGTGGTTTAGGCGGTTGCACGTAAGACTTTAAAAATGCACATGCATCCTGATATTGCTGTCCTTGATTTGTACAGTCAGTTGCACATGTTTCAGTTTTACAAGAGGGCTCAGGTGGTGGACAAGAGGATTTATCAGAAGGAGGAGGTATAGAAGAAGGATTTGCATAACAATGACCTGTAGGTGTATTTATTGCTGGCGGTGGTGATTCTGGAACAACGCGTGGTAAGGTGGAAGGGGGGGTGTATTGTTTAGAAGGATCGTAAGTTATATTGCCACTTGCATCTATTTTAATTCCGGGACTAGCAGGATTTATCGTCATAAATGTTTTTAATAAATCATTTAAATTAATTCCACCATCAAATGCTTCACGCGTGATTACTATGTTCAAAATAATTAAACCTACAAAAAGTATTAAAAGATTTGTCATAGAAAACCCTGCCATATCCTAATCATATTTGTTATAATAAAATTGAATATACTATGATACTGAGTTGTATTACAAAATGGATAACAAAAAACTAAATTCGCCTCCTTTAGTAATCAAGACTAGCCCAGATTCTTCACAATACATATATCCCAAACAAACCGAAGACGGTATTGAAATTGGAATAGACGAAGCAGGACGCGGCTGTCTTTGGGGACCACTCTTTGCAGCAGCAGTTCTTCTCCCAGAAAATGATTTACCCCAAGAATTTATAAAAATCGCAGAACAAATCAAAGACAGTAAAAAACTTACTCCTAAGAAACGAAACGCAATCTATACATCATTGAAAAACTCTGGAATTACCTATGGCATTGGCAGGGTTGAACATAATGAAATAGATACAAGAGGCGCTACATGGGCCAATCAAACCGCGTTTCGACGAGCATTAGACCAAATTAAAATATCTTGTAAAAAAAATATTCTAATTGACGGTGTTCTTGGACTCCGTGAAACTTTAGAAGGAGAAACATGGAAAACGGAAGTGGATGGTGATGCACGTTTCTTAAGTATTGCAACTGCAAGTATTCTAGCAAAAGAAGCAAGAGATGAATGGGTAAAAGAATGGTGTGAAAATAATAAGCTCATAGCCGAAAATTACTCCCTGGTATCTTCAAAAGGCTATGGAACTAAGAAACACCGGGATGCAATAGTAGAACAAGGTCTTCTCCCATTCCATAGACGTCTTTATTGTCGAAAACTCATACCTGGTCTTATCTTTGACAGATATGAGTTACTTGATGATTAATTAAGGTAAACATTGCGCTAAACGAATATTTAGCGGCGAGCAGAGCGGCGAGACTTGCGGTTTACGCGCGTCTTGCGGTTTACACGGGACTTACGGTTCGCACGGCGAGACTTGCGGTTTGCACGACGAGATGAGGCCATTTTATCTATACTAATAGACTAGATTTTTTCTTTGACCCATCCATCTAAAACGGCACAATCAATAGCAAAATTTTCTTGTGATTTTTCCGGAAGTGTAAAATGTCCAGAACTCATATCTATTGCCAAAACCTTCGGTGCAGAAGATACACCCTTATGATTTCTTAGCCTCCTTATCCACTTAACAGGCTCATAAGTAAATACTTCACTATCATGTACCGCCGTCTTGGAATATACAAATATATTAGGTGTTTTTAATTCAATTGCACTATCTGCAGGACTCAAGAGACCAACTGAAAGAAAATCACTCAAACGATGCGCAGGATCGCCGAATTCATTATATTCCAATTGTGTCAAAGGAAGATTCATATTAGTTGTTGTTCTTAGCTCATCTACATAAGGAACTTCGGCAAATACGCCACTAAATAATTCTCCTTCTGGCTCTAATGCCATCGAACCGCCCATAAGAAGACCTCCTGCAGAACGACCATAAATAACTATATTCCTCGGTGTTAATTGATATTCTTCTTTTACTTGACGCACACATGCAAGAAAATCTTCAATTGTCTTTGCGCGTCCTTCTCTTCGTCCTGCTTTTGCCCAATCCTCAGTATGGTCTCCTCCACCACGAATAAATGTATAGACTATTCCCCAACCATTTTGAATTAGAGGATTCCATCTTGTTCCAACATAGGCTGACGTTGATGGTAGACCATAGGCGCCATATCCAATTACCAATAGATGTTGAGGTTGTGTTTTATAAGTAACTACATAACTCACTTGCGTACCATCCTTACTTTTTGCTGTACCACGTTTTAGTTTGAGCCCTGAAGAATGTGTGGGCACAATTAGTCTAGTATTTCCATCTCCATCTAGATAATACCAGTCTGGCGATTGACTCGGTGTCTCAATTCTCATAGTCAAAGGAAATGTATTCCTCCAAGGATCTATTAGTATCTGTCCAGCAGGTAGGTCAACAATCTTGCGAATAGGATCAAGTTTCCAAAGAATCTTCTTTCCATGTTGGCGCGTTAAAAGCATTTTATGTTTTTTCCAATACATATCAATCCCATATTCACCACTCGGCAATATAGAAGAAGGAGGAGGATCATATATATTTGGAACTTCTGTTAATTCACCTGTACTGGCAATTTTGAAATAATTCTTTATTTGACTATTTTCACGAATCAAAAATATTGCATCCTCCCCACGAAAAATGGATAAATTGCATCTCGGATCCAGTTCATTATACAAAAGAACTGGATTCTTCCCTGTATCCTTATCACATGCCCACAATGTATTATACCAGAGTTTATTAAGAACACCCAAATATAAACATCTATCCCCTAAAATTGCTACATTCGGTCCAACAGGACTCATTGTCCATTCTGGAGTTTTCTTGTTTTTTGCATACATTTGTAACTCAAATTGCTCTGCACCTTCACCTATATCAGTAGTAGACCATGCTTGTTTTTTTATACTTACTACATCACGAGCCTTGTATGTAGAGGTAGTATTCCCCCATCTCCATTCTAAGAAAAATTGGTTTCTATAGAGTATTTCAACCGAATCTGAATGAAACAGAAAATGCTCACTCTCTGACGGTAAAAGGCCACGAAATTCTTTGATTTTCTGTTGTATTTCTGGAGCACGGATTAGTTTTTCAAATCGCTGGTTCTCTTCTTTTATAACAGCATTCCACCTAGGTCCTTCCATTTTTTCCATCCATGCGTCTGGATCTTTCCATGCAACAAACCCCAGATCCCTCACACCAGAATCCATCCTGTTTATACAGGTCTAAACAATTAATGAAAAAATAAATAAGAAATATGTCGGGTGTCGTTGACTATGTTCTTCTTTATAATCGTTCAAATACTTTTGGTCTTCAAAAAGATGCAGAACTTCTAGAAGAGTCCATTTTGAGTATCTTTCCCAAAGCAAACATAAAGAAGGTGGATCCACGTGAACCTCCTCTTCCATGCAATGTGTGTATTCATCTTGAAGTACCCCATCCTGTCTGGTTTTCATGGGCTCGTCTTCATTATATTATGGTAAATCCTGAATGGTGGAGTGACGAATGGAATGTATTTGCGCCGAAATTTAATTGGATTTTCAAGACCTTAAATGCGCAGTCTAAATTTATTTCTAATGGATTGGCTACAGAAGATAATTCAACAGTTCTACATTGGAAATGTAGAACGAGTATCAAGGATGTTGTAAAAAATCCTATTAGCAATGATGTATCTGATGGCTGGATCTGGTTTATTGGAGGATCGAAGAATAAAAGAGCGGCGGCTGAAGTTGTATTGCCTTTATGGAAGAACACCTATTTGCCTCTTAGAGTATATTCTATTGAGCCTCTTTGTGTTGGTGCGAATCTATCATCAAATATAAATATGATTGTAAAAGATCTTGATGGACAAGAACAACTTAAATTAGCATCATATTATCCAGGACATATTTGTTTGAGTGTTGACGAGGGGTTTGGACATACTGCAGCCGAATCCGAAATTGTTGGCGCATTTACTATGCTAAACACGATAGATGCATATACTGAGGGGTATGATCATTCTTCAGGAATTGCGTGGGTTGATACGGATTTCAAGGATTCTGAACAATTGAGTAAGGCTCTTGATGACGCGAATGCATTATTCAGAAAACAGAATATGGCAGATATTCGTTTGACCCGTCGTGAAGAGTATATTCGGCGTGGTGAACAATGGATGAAGGATATTAGTCGTTTTTGTTCTTCTATGCAAGAGAAGCTTAATAGTACTGCGGTTTTACCTAGACTCCCACCTCTTCTTAATAATCTTCCATCGATAAGTATTCTTACGCTGGTGCATGGACGACCGAAGTTTTTGGATTTGGCGTTTCACAATCTTATGGTTACAGATTATCCCAAAAATAAGATAGAATGGGTTATTATTGACGATAGTCCTCCTGAGGAAAGTGGATCAGACAAAATTGTTAAATTTGAAGAAACATTTTATCCTGGAAAGATTACATACATTCCCCTGCCTAAGAAATTATTAATTGGCCGAAAAAGAAATATTGCGGTCAAGCGAGCATCCCATGATATACTTCTAATGATGGACGACGATGATCACTACCCACAGACATCCTTTCGTCGTCGTGTGGCATGGCTAGGTAAGAACTCGTGCGCAGTCTGTACAACAATTGCAGTCTATGATTTGGAGCAGGGTATTAGTGCAGTTAATACACCTCCACACGATCTCAGCCTAGCAGCGCGATGTAGTGAAGCGACATTGACATTTACTAGAGATTTTTGGCTAGAGAGGCCATTTCCTGATGTAGGTATGGGGGAAGGAGAAGAATTTTTGAAGGGACGTGAATTACGTGTGGTCGAAATGCCTCCACAGCAAATTATTGTGGCGTTTAATCACGGGAAAAATACATCAAATCGTCGTATTCCTGGGGAAGATGCCACGACTGGATGTTTTTGGGGATTTCCAAAACAGTTTTTGGAATTTATTCACGGAATAGCAGGGGT
>Ga0136644_10002296_pt1 | contig 14654 bp, 17 predicted proteins | sample C_130820_EF_Meta_FD_94780 | JGI IMG/M metagenome (GOLD analysis project Ga0136644, IMG submission 94780) | Freshwater microbial communities from Lake Croche, Canada to study carbon cycling - C_130820_EF_MetaG (v2) (version 2) | ecosystem: Environmental > Aquatic > Freshwater > Lake | place... | reverse complement strand
GGGGGCTTTTTTGAAATTTCTTGTAAATTTATGACTCTATTATATCATCTATTGATTCACATTTGTACCTCTCGCAAGCGAGAGTTTGCCGCTTATAAATTTATTTATGGCAAACCTCAGTAGAAATCACATTGTAGATAAATCTACAATATTGAAAACTTGTTTTTCAATGTGATTTCACATCTTATCCGGGCGGTACAAGATATAAATCAGTATACCCTCTTTTTATGTAATGTGTTTATTCCAACCAGTCACTTGCATACAGTTTTATCTTTGCATCCTTTTTATTATTCCACCTATTATTGCATTCTTCTTCTGTGACTTCATTCCAGTCATTCACAATCCAGCATCCACCCAGCCTTCTATACATGGGGTCCAGAAAAGATGTCTTTATAACAGGTATGCACCCAAAGAATAGAGTTTCATATACTCTATGAGTGTCAACGCCAGCACCAGGGGGGCATATCACGAACTTTGTCATCTTAAGTTGTTTATAGAAATCTAGCCTCATAGATTTTATATTTGGATCAGAATATTGTAGACTCTTAGTAAAGTCATAGTTCAAATATTTATTTGACATATTTGCCCACTGTTTATCTTTAAAATAATCTCTGGCCACACCGCGTTCTACATCATTCGAGCCAACTAAAAAGTTTACTAGGCATAGTATATTCTTAGTAGAAATGTATTTACTATCATTCAACACATCGTATAATACAGAATGTGGTGTAAGGTAATCATCTCTAAATCCTATAGGGTTCTGAATTACACCATTTGCAGAGGCATTTTGAGCATATACCTTTATTACATAATTTCTGACCATATCCATTAGATTATTATCAAATGTATCATCACTATTTCCGACTACTAAAGATACCTTTTTAGGGGGGGGGAGTTTTACAAATTTTTCTGTTATATCTGCAACAGTAAGAAACACAAGGTCTCCTTCTTTTAAATTATTATCAAAAGGTATATCACCGTAACGGCTATCAAGATTATATTTACATATATTCTTAAGAGCCTTTGCACAAATTAATTCTTTATTACCACCCATATGTACGCCTTTTGGCATATTCCTCTTTTTATTTCTACGACTGGAACTATTCTTTCTTCTAGTATATTTTCTGCTCATCCTATTCTGTTAACTTATTTTTTTATCTCTACATAATCTTCCTCGACAAGTATTTCTCGTTATGTCTTTTCTTCTCGGGGATAGATTTTCATATCTATATTATATTCTACAAAAATATTGTCAATTTATCTACAATGTGATTTCATAGTAAGCTTATATAAATAATTTTACAAAAAACACTTCATATAATAGGGTGATATGACTTTAATAAAAAGGAAACGTGCTAATAATGGTAAAACCCGTAAGTTATCGAAGAAAATGTCTGGCGGCAATCATCTTAACTTACCTCCGGTTAATATAAACGATTATATAGACCATGTTTTGTATATAAATCTTGCAACAAGAACTGACAGAAAGGCAGAAATCGAAAGACAGGTACAAGTGTTCGAGGATGGCAAGGTTACTCGTATTGAAGCAGTAGAAGACCCTACTATTGCAGCTATTATATGTTGTACGAAAAGCCACCTCAAAGCCTTATCTTATGCGAGAGATGCTAACTATAAGAATGTACTTATTCTTGAAGACGATGCCATTTGGACTAACTTAAAATCATATGGACTACTTCTAAAGCTTATAAAAAAGCCATATGATGTAATTATGTTAGGCGGTAGTTTTGTTGATTATAATAAAAAATCACATCGTATCCATTATGCACTTACCGCTTCCTCATATATTGTCAATAATTCTTACTATGATACAATTATTAATATGTTAGAGGAAAACTTATCACTATTTGATCCTAATGTACATATTGATTCAAAGGCTAGTGATAAAGCACATGACCTCGCAACAGATATATTATATACACAAAAGCTTCAACCAAATGATAAATGGTATATAGTTATGCCAGCTCTTATGATTCAGAAGCCAGGATATAGTAATATTGAAACAAAGAATGTAAATTATAGAGACTTTTTTAAAGAGAGTTAGTTTGCAGCGGCTGTCAAGATTATATTTACGCCGTATTTGTATTACCACACCATTGAAGACAGTCATCTATACGATTATGTTTAAAGAGCCCTTCTCCCGATGCTACAGTATAACCGTGAAGCCTATCGCGTTTCGCCCACATTATTTGTTCGAATGTATTTAGTAACTCACCGTTCTTTCCATTGTGTGTCTCTCTTGACTCTAATACTATGGGTATAACAACTTCTTTTAAGAACTTTGTTTCTGCCATATATATTACATTAGACCAGTGATAATGTTTATAATCGCAGATGTACCATCTATAGTTATATTGGGGCGTATCGACAATCGTAAAGACATCTGACACCTTTTCTTCTGGATTATCAAAAAAGTGTACCATCTCTGGTTTAGAGACATAGTCAGTAAAATCTTGTTTTTCTAGCTCGCTGTCACTCATGTCAAATGACTGGCGAGAATGCAGTGGTTTTCCGGGGTTTTTGCGATCCCTTAGACGTATAACCTTTATATCATTTTCTTTCATAAGCTTCATACAATCCTTAAGAATATCACTTACCTTTTTATTATCATTAATTAACTCGAAATCGCATTCAGCGAATATAAAATACTTTGTTTTTACATGATTTACCATTTCTATAAATGCCTGTAGGAGCCCCTTATTCTCCTTCGTTCCAATTATATCTTTTATACCATATTCTTCTGCAAGTCTATCTGTATCAGAACTGCGCTCTTGAAAGTATATAAAGGGGTGTACTATCTCTAAAAGCCCATTCTTCTTGTATGATTCAAGGGTATTCCTTATTGTTCGTGGAGATCTCCAGCATAGAATTCCAATCGTAATATCCTTAAAAGAACTCCCGCCCTTATACGGCTTATTGTTAATAAATTTTCGTACATTATTCTTGCGACTATCATATCTGTGATAGATAAACATACCAGGTGTGTTGTGAGATATACCCTGTAAAAATTTCGTATCAAGAATTTTTATATTATCCATAAATGCAGGCAAGACTTTCTCACGAAATGAGCCCTGTTCGTATGTACTACCTGACCACCAGCTAGTCGTCATCCACTTACTATTATTCTTCTTCCACGTATTCGAATCATATGTATTCATCCAACTTTGCATAATCTCTTTCCCCTTCGGGGTATTCATAACCATCCAAACACCTGCATTGAAAGATTGTGGATCCTTGGAAAGACCATATATATCTCCAGACATATAGAAATCATAGTTGGGCTCTAAGATTGAGTCAAGGGTTTTATCTAACTGGACAACTCCTGCATCTGTATCGAGCCACAGAATTCCCTTGTACTTACCAGTCAAGAGTTTATCCTGGACACAACGCACCTTTCTCCAATAGGGGGGAAGTTCTTCATATCCAGAATTAACAAATATATGTTCGTACTTATGAAGACCGCAATAATGCTTATTACGGTTGACTAAATCTTGATAGTCTTTACTGAGTGACCTATCATCATACTGCACGATGGCCCATGCCTGACCTCCACCCCGTTTCCTTGTATGAGTTCTTCTTGTTCTATTTCTTTTTGACCCTACCCTTCTGCCTGGCATTCCTATCTAGGTGTGCGATTTCAATCTTCCTATAAATATCTAAATCATATGTAATCAAATGTCTCAACATCTGAAGCGTGGCGGTACTCGAAAGAATACGAACAGATGCTCTTGCAATACATGTATGTCAAAGGCCACTGGGAAGGAGCTGAAGCGGATGAAGGTGGCCCTGTGCCTCTTCGGGCAGCCCAGAAGGTTCCAGGAAGGCCATAATATCTTTATGGAATGGCTGAAGGCACCTTACCATTCCAATATAGAGTTTGATGTTTTCTTTCACGCCTGGTTCATGCCACCAGCACCTGGAGAGAAAACCGTCTATTCAGTATCTCCCTATCGAGACCTTGGTGAAGAGGATACCTTGATTCAGGAGGGGACCATCGACAAACTCAAGGATCTCTATCGTCCGGTCGCCTATGCAGAGGATAAGCCTATTCTTTTTGATAAGGCCATATATGAAAATTCGCTTCTGTATAAGCGGACAAATGAGTGGGGTCGTGAAAATGCCAATAACACTCTTTCGCAACAGTACTCCAGACAAAAGGTTCGCGATCTCCTTCACGAGCATGTCAACAATACGGGGGTCCGATATGACTTTGTCATCGGGTCGAGATTCGATTTCATTAACCCACTGACAGTAAATCTGAATGACTTGAATCCGACACGGGTTCACCTCACCGATTGCCGCTTTCCCAGAAAACATCTGCCTGACCCGCTGATTATTTGCAACCAGAAAGTCTTCATGAAACTCTTCAATGTCTTTGATAATCTCTCGAACCTCATCAATAACGATAAGCTGGCTAAGCACTTTGCCAAGGTCTGCAAGGAACTCTATATCTTTCATCCTGAAGAAGTTCTTCACATGAACTATATATATTACTACCACGACAATACTGCCTTCGAGTACCACGAGGGTATACCGAATTTCCATCAGTGAGATTGCCTACATTATATTATAGTATAATAAGGAGATGCGTATGACAAGAAAGATGAGATTGATATTTCTTATCTTTCTTATTATATTATTTGTGCTTTTTCTTGTATCGACGAAAGGGGGAGAAGGTTTCCAAAATCAAGAAATAAACAAGACAATCTGGCTTCTTTGGCTGCAGGGCTGGGACAAGGCCCCATGGCTTCCTCAACAGATAAAAACATCTTGGGAGGTACAAAACCCGGGTTGGAAGGTAGAGCTTATCACCAGAGATAATCTGAAAGACTATGTGACAGATATAGACTACGTCTACCAGGACAGTATTTCTCCACAGGCAAAGTCAGATATTATTCGCCTATCTCTTCTAAAGAATCACGGAGGTGTTTGGGCTGATGCCACTCTTCTCTGTATGCAGCCATTAGATGATTGGATAGACGATGCGACCGCCCCATCGAACTTCTGGATGTACCATGGGACAGGTGGTCAAATGGATATCAAGCATGGTCCTGCCTCCTGGTTCATTGTTTCTGGAAAGGGAAGTGTAATCATCACAAAATGGAAGGCAGAATGTGATAAATACTGGAAGACACGCAGCTCGACGGATAACTATTTCTGGATGGACAGTCTCTTCAAGAAACTGTATGAAACAGATAATGAATTCAAGGCGCAGTGGGATGCCGTTCCCTATATCAGCTGTGAAGATCCTGGCCAGGCTCATATGTTTGCAGAAGGAGCTTGGAAAGAAAACACCTCAGAGATTAAGTCACTCCTTGATAATAATCCTCCAAGAGTTATTAAACTCTGGGAAAGAAGATGGACCGAAACCTTTCCTGATATTAATAGTGAAGAATGTAGAGAATCCAATGGATATCATGCAATAAAGCTTGCTATATCTGATGAATAATTCTACTCAGATATACAGTTCTTATCTTCAATCGAAAAGATATTCTTCCATACACGTTCTGAATAGTGTACTACTTCTGGATTTGTATACGAGTGCTCCTCAAGAAGTCCTCTATAAAACTCTATAGGTCTTTTTTGTATATCTTCTCTAGATGCCACTAAAATACCTGTAAATGACACACAACTAAGTTGCTCGCTTGGAAATCTCTTATTGAACCAGTTGCGTAACGGGCGTTCTTGACTCGGTACGAGGCTTGAGTCAGGATTCTTTTGACGATTCGCCTCATTTGTTACAGTCCAAGTATCTATGCTAAAATTATATGTCTCATTAATAATATTATTTCCATTGTAACAAAATATATATGAATCATCTCCATTTTTTAAATATTCTGCCATTCTTAAAACTCTTTTTTTCTTGTCATCTCTATACCAAGCCGAGCCTGGTACAAAGAATGTCAAATCTGCCAAGTTATCATAGTTATCTATAACATGCGATAGGTAGGTGTGCGATTCACGTCCAAGGTTGGGCAACTTTTTTACCTCACTTCTATCTATATTAAATTCGGCGTCACCGCCCTTATTGTATATAATTACCTTGTCGTAGATATCCTTTGGAAGACTGTTTATCCACGATATATCTTCTTCATATCTGGCGACAACTAGGTCCACCGTCGACTCTGTATCTTGAAATCCTTCATGGCGCCGCATATACACAGTGGCTAAGGTTACACATACTATACATAAGAGTATAATAAGTGGGTATACTCTCGAGTATATACGCCTACCCATCCTATTTATAGGGATTATTTATTCCTCGTATCTAGATTCTTCATCCATATCCTTTATCACTGAATTATTGTGAGATATGTCCATATTTATAATAGGGGGGTCTATCAAATACATATTGATTTTATCGGCGTATTTTGCAAGCTGTAAATCAACCGCATCCGTCATGTTTTCTAAGACAGGTAAAATCTTTGTCTTTATAGAAGAGTTCTTGACTATGAATCCCCACATTCCTATATTTTTACTCGATGTTACATCCTTCTCTAGGCGCTGAATGTGGGTGGTTACTGGTCGTGATTTCACGATGTATTTGCGCATGAAAATATAATCCCAGTCGTCGGGTATCTCAGAACTGACTGCCGATAGTTTCGTGTAAAAATCCTTCGGTATATCAATATCATCTTCACATATAAAGGTACCAAGTCCATTTGGCTTATCCGCAATATGCTCTAAAAGGCCTCTATGCGCTAAAAAGCACCCAATGACACCGAAGTTGAAATAAGTATCAGTTCTGTCCTGAAATAAAATAGTCCCTATACCCTTCTCAGGAAGAGATGGGGCATCTTCCTTAGTTACAATAACACCTGACCACTTCTTTAAAGACATTCCAGCCGCTTCGGCATTCGCCTTAATTCTTAGGAGGCGCTCAGGATATTTATCGAGTGTAATGACATACGCATCTGTAAAGAGAGATGATGTTTGCATCTTCTGGAAGCCCTCTATATAGGGATATCCATGGGAGTATACTACCAATGCAGTTATAAGAATAACTACAAATATAGTATAAAGTAGTTTACGAGTCCATCGCCTCATTTCTATAGCGGCATATTATATTCACTTATAGGCTTGAAAGCGACGAAGCACTTCTTCTTGCTGTGCATCTGTTCTCATAGCATGAAAGTGTAAGAAACCGGGTCCAGAATCAGTTCCCTCATCGGGAAGCTTCTCAAGTTCTCTAAAGCGATTGCGAAAGAAGGTCTCTTCAAAGTCTATGTCGAATTTATCGAAGTTGGCGGCGACCACATGGCCCCCTGCAACCTGGTCGTCGGAAATCCCTGTTTTGATAATCTCTGTAAAGAGGAACTCGAGTCCATTCGCTGTTCCCATCACTGTTCCATTATTGGTGAAGGCAGGTCGTTCTCTTGACCATAGATGCTCCCCATTTGTACCCCAGGTATTGATTTGAGACATGACAGCAGCCTTTCCGCCTTCTATCTCATTATAATCATACCAATCTAAAATGGCCTTGTTACACATGTCTGTATGACAGTTCTTCTCTGCTCCAAAGATGACTGGCATATCTCTTTTACGGGCCAAATAGGAGGTGTAGAACTTATCCGAATCCTTTATACAAATCACATCATAGGCGTCTATAAAAATGGCTATAGCATCACCCCCCTTCTTAGCCTTATAACTCTGTATGGCAGATAAATATTCCTTGGCACGTGCTATCCACCCCTCCCACGGTTTTCCTAGACCTAGCAGACGATAGGAGTATTTATGGCGCTTCAAGGAGTCCAAGAGTGCACGGGCGGTTGGTTTCATTTTATCTGCATACAAAAACACTGTGATAGGTGAGGTCGAATCATCGTATGTAGTTTCTTGAGAATCTTGAAAGGGCTCCACGCGACTGTATTGCCCAATGACTATCAGAATAAAAAGTATGGCAGAAGCTATATAGACTAAGTAGCCGGTCTTACGACGGCCCATCTATATAGGTGGTGTAAAAAATTGATAGTCAGTGAAGGGCTATATAGGGCAACACCATGGCTGTACTCAACTGGGACCTTGACACGCTCTTTATCTACCTCGGCTATTCTATTCTAGGACTAGCAGACAAGGATAAGGATTCCGTAATCCAGAGTATGGCGTACAAGCTCATCGAGTGGGATACTATCACACGTGATCAGCTGCGACCTGTTATGCTGAAATACGGCTGGAAGCTACAGGAGTGTTGCATTCACTGCAATGAGCTCATGCCAGAATACGAAGGAGGGGGCGATCCTGTCTGTGACGACTGTATCTAGCGCGTTGCATTTCTCTTACCGCCCTTTTTTAGTTTCGCTGGCTTATTCGCCGCACGAACACCTGGCCTGTAGGAGTAATAATCTGTGTCGATATGTGGTGCACGACCCTCATCCATATCTACATGTGTCGGGTTCGTCCCTTTAAAGACAAAGTTCTCGGGGTCTGTATAATCAGAGCCTATTCTCATTGAACCATCTGTATTTCGAGGAAGGGTATTATAGTAGCCGCCCTTCGTCCACCAGAAGTTTCCACTAAAGTGAGGACCTATCTGCTTTCTCGTGAAGCCTACACCGACAAGATTAAATTTATCGAGTGCTTCCAGACACTCCTTATATCTGTAAATAAGGTGATATTCCATCCAAGTTCTCCACCAATAGACATTCTCTGATGCCGCATGCTTGGCGCTCACACCCTTTGTATGGATATAGAGGAACTTATCATCTTCGGTTATATATTTTGGAATCTGCCCCAAGGTAAATCTCTCAAACGAAGCATCATTCACGCCCACGGCCTCGATCTTGAATTTCGCACCCGAATCATTCAAAAAAGAACGAATCAGCCCTATCATTCCCTCATTACCAGACATAAAGCACTTGATTTCATCCACAGCCTCGTACAAGCCGCTGAAGATTATCTTCGCCACCTGGTCTCTCAAGACAATCATGGTGTACTCGTTACAGTAGATATGATAAAAGATATAGGTGCGAAATTTCTGCTTATTCGCAACATCGGCCTGGATGGTGTAGATAATATCTGGAATGAACTCTATCGACTTGGCGTGTTTTGAGAGCTGCTCATAGTATTGGTAGTCTCCATGATAGTTCGGAAACCATTCACCCTTTCCAACGAGGTCATAGGGTATGATACCATTCTGCGTACTAATATCCTTTTTCTGTATGGTGGTACCTCTTGGCACAGATTCTCCTGGATAAGTCTCATGCTTGAATCCCATCTTGGCGATATAGAGAGTATTTGGATTGACGCATTTCTCCCGCAGCTTCTGCATGAACCCTTTGACATAGATATCGTCATCATCTCCGTGAAGTACAAAGGTCGTTTTCGGCTGTAGAGTTCCTTGGTACTTTGTACGCAGGGCATGGCCCCAGTTTCCTTGCTTATCCTTTTCGACTATCTTGTGAAGGCGACCGCCGAATTCTTGGATCCAGGAGTCATTGAAACCAGAATCAATAAAGGCCTGCTCACCATCGAAGAGAACTGTCACCGCGTCGCCATCCTTGACCTCTTCCTTCAAACTATCCAGCATCTGCTTTAAAGAAGGGCGACCCGAGGAGGTCAGGAGAACATGAAAGGTGGGTTGCGCAGAGCCGCCCCGCTTCCGCGTATATTTCTGTGGGCGCCGTCGCCTTGTCTGGCCTTTCGCCATTCCTGTATAATCCTTTGATTATTTATCCGGGGAGCACACTGTTATATGTGTAGGTTTACGATGATATGATGCGATTCTCTGACCATTCTCCTTACAGTATTCTTCCCATCCGTGAATATCTATAAAGATTTTTCTCTCGATTCCAGAAATAATGCAACCTTTGTGCGGGGCGGATCCAGAATCAGTGATTGTCTTACCGCACAGACATATTTTGAGATTGTCTAGCCATTCTTTAGTGGTTTGTTCTTCAGTGACAGTGGCGCCCTGCATTGCTTTATAGGAATAAGAAAAAACAAACTTAATAGATGCGCAGTGGTTCGCATGGTAGATATATAACCGTATTTGTCGTTCTTCTCTTTGCATACGGAGTGTGGACGGTTGCAAAAAACATGATAGAGCCCTTTGGTACCTCACCAGGAACGATGGTTCAGCTGCAGACTTCACATGTTCCCACCAATGAGGATGTCGACTTCTACACTAGGGTCTACCCCCGCATGGTCCGTCGTGAGATTACTGACATGACTGATGGGGATCCCGGCGAGCTGCGTCCCTGGATCTTCCCCTGGTACGGACGCGGAGTCACCCTGATTGCATCCTGAGCGCCACATTCGGCCAACCTCGGAAACCACCTGTGTGTACTTCATGCTCGGGTTCTTCTCTCGAAGAAGCCGACTTTGAATCTTGTAGAACTTCGAGTACGGGCTTGTGGCTACGGTCACAGACACCTCTGCAGCCGGCACATGTGTCTTCTTCACATGGTCGTTCAGATTTGACATCTGCGGAAAGGCCCGCTCACAGTGCTCACACTTGTAGGGCTTCTCGCCGGTGTGAATCGTCCGCACATGAACCTCCAACCGACTCTTTTGAGGAAAGATCTGGTCACAATGTTCACACGCGTACTTCGGAAAGTGCGTGTTCCTGTGATAGACAATCAGGCTCTTCTTCTCCATAGGGATTTGCTTGTCGCAGTCGGGCATCCCACAACACCAGGTGGACCCCACCATCTGAAAGGGGAAGTTTGAGGCGCTAGGTGCTGACATGATTGTAGTTGAGCCGCTGCGCGCCGGCGGGTTCAATTTTTTAGGGGTGCAGGATCAGACTCCGCAGCGACAGATACTTCCGTCGGACAATCCTCGTCATCCATCCATAAGTCATGTGGGTGGATATTGAGTGCACGAAATGGACTGTTCAGACCGACTGGAGGGGAGATGATACTTTCTGCAATGTATTCTGCAACATACTTTCGCCCGCAGTCGAGAGATGTCCAGGAGACAACGCCACTGTAGCCGCGCCGATTTCTCAAAAGGGAAACCTCGAGATTATCACAAGGAACCTCGTTCATGAAATCAAGACAGGGACCATGTGCTTCCTCCCACTCGTTGTGTAATGCCATCTGCATGGCATGAACAAGAAATCTACTCCAGGCGGTGTAGTCGTGGATGCGCTCCATAACGGCCTTGTTGGGGATGTTTACAGAGAAACTCAGATTAAAACGCTTGAGAGGCTTGAGATAGGACTTGTCCTGGATAGGGGGGGATTGAATTGCCTGACTTGAGGAACAACCCATCTTGTTTATGACGAGGGTAGTAGTTTGTTGTAGGGGCATTGCTTCAATTTTATTGATTATCAAGAAGGGGCGTTGCGAAAATTAAACACGCAGCCTAGTATAAGGTTGCTACGAATGGCGACGAAACCCTTCTTGAAATGGGTAGGGGGGAAGACACAGATTCTAGAAGAGGTTCTTGAGCTCTTTCCTGCGACAATGGGAAACTACCATGAACCCTTTGTAGGGGGTGGCAGTGTCTTGCTTGGACTATTGGGTGCCGTGGCCGAGGGCAAGATTATTCTAACGGGAAAGGTCTTCGCCAGCGATTTGAATCCGACTCTCATTGGACTCTATAGGAATGTGCAGGTGAGACCTGCAGAGCTGGTGGCAGCAGTGAAGGCTTTGACGGATGAGTTCGCACTTTGTACAGGAGCCATCGTGAATCGTAAGCCTAGGACGGTTGAAGAGGCTCGCACATCTGCGGAGTCATATTACTACTGGATTCGCTCACGATTCAATACCGTGGGTCTCAACAAGACATCCGTGGATGCTTCTGCCATGTTTCTCTTTCTCAATAAGACCTGCTTCCGCGGCCTTTGGCGGGAGGGTCCTCGTGGATTCAATGTCCCCTGTGGTCATTACAAGAATCCGGCGATTCTCGACGAGGCGCATATTATGTCCGTGTCGGCACTCATCAACGATGGCGTCGTTGTCTGCCAACCCTTTGCCAATGCCGTTCTAGAGGCTTTACCAGGCGACTTCTTCTATCTTGACCCGCCCTACGCACCCGAGAATGCCACTTCCTTTGTAGGGTATAATGCGGAGGGGTTCGACCTCGAGATGCACAAGACCCTCTTTGCGACCATTAAGGATATGAAGTCGCGGAGTGTTCGTATTCTGATGAGCAATGCCGATGTAGACTTGGTGAAGGACGCCTTTCCTGCGGAGAGCTATGAAACAAAAATAGTGAGCTGCAGGCGGGCCATTCATTCTAAGGAGCCTGGGGCGCGCACCAATGAGGTCTTGATTACTGGCTAGAGCGTAGCTTTGTCACATCAGCCAGTGCATCCGTTGCAGAGTTAATCAGGCGAATGAGGTCGCGCTCGATTTTTTCAAGAGCAATACTTTGATTTACACCCTTAGTCTTCTCTAGCTCTTGAATATAGTGGGCCTTAATACTCGATTCATGTCGCAGACTCGCAATCTCCTTTTGCGTGGCATTCCGCTCTTCCTTAACCGCCTCCATCAGGTCTTGTACAAGCTTAATAGTACCGCGACTGTGGTCCATGTTTTCTTCCAGCCATTGATAGGCGCGGTTAGTATTTGTATAGTGTGACATGGACCTCTGATTGCCTTTTATGGGTGGTTTACTTCAATTTTGACGCTATGTCCTAGCGCTCTCGAGTGCAGCCTGCAGCTTTTTGGCCTCCTTGATGAGTGCGACCTTGACCTCCAGAGAGCCATTCGTCCCATAGTAAGTGGCCGCCGTCCGCATCTCTATGGCCTTGTTTATCATTTCTTCGTGTAATCTTGCGTACTTCTTCGTGAAGGTCATAAAGGTGGGTGTCTGAAGAATCTTAAACATCTTCTTAATCTTCTTAAATTTCTTGTCACCCACAGGCATATCTGCAATTGTATTTAAGTAGCTCGATAGCGTGAAGACACACATGTTGCGCTGGTGCCGCTCAAGAAAGGCCGCATCAAACTTCTTGGGCACGCGGTCGCATACCGGCAAGCATTGGTTCATATTGATGCGCGAATCAAAGTCCAGGAGCGGGAAAAGGTGGTAGCGGATGACATCCATAGGGATGTTGTCCATGACAGTGCGGTAAGACATTTTGGGTATCAAAAAAGTTGGCCGCCACCAGTGTTCAATTTTTTGCGGAGTCCCCTGCCGCACAACACTTCTTCATACAGCTCTTAGGGCACACCTTCTCTGTAGTCCCCCAGGCCCGCCCCCCATCGTGCTTCGAGCCCACCGTCGTAGGGCGCGCCCTCTTCTTAGGCTTTGTGCGGGCCCCGCCTGAGCTCGAGCGGCTGGTCCCACTCTCATACGCCTCCGCCAAGTCCTCCGCGTAATCATATTCTTCGTCAGACATTTGTTGCCGATTCTGGGTGGATTCGCCCCGAACTCGGTACGCGGTTCAATTTTTCTCTACTCTGTGCGAGCCATTCGGTGAATCTCGGCCACACTAAGAGGGGTGTAGTTAGTCGCCACACTCCGCATAAAGGCCTCGAATTCCTCCTTGCGCACACGAACATCTTGAAGCCATCGATCTACGCGCTCACCAATCTCTGTAGGGATTTTCTCATCAACGATACGATGAGCTTGAGAGTTCAGGAAGCAGCGGCGACCTATAGAGGGATAATTCTCGCGATGAGACCAGATCCACACGGAGCCTACAGCGGTTGCAGAAGCAATGTCAGGAATATTATCCTCATCGAGGATATCGCGAATCTCATACTGCTGAAAGATCTCGCTCACACTCGTCAGATTCTTGAAGAAGCTGGGGATGTACTTGGAGTAGTTATGATAGTCCTGTAGGGTGTAGGGCATTGTGTTTGCTAAAAAATAGGGGCCGCCGCCTGTTAAATTTTATGAATACTGGGTCTGGTTATAGAGATGAATCACCACTGTGAGAATAGCGATACAGAGTGCTGCCGAATAAACACTGATTTGAGCATCATCCTTTGGAGGGGAGAAGGACCTGATCTCTAACTCAATCTCGGCGTCACTCATGGGCTCTGGCTGAGCACCAAGAAGATTGGGTAATTCTACTGGATTGACGGGTTGCACGGGCACGGGCTCTGGCTCTGGCTGTGGCTTTGGCAGTGACTCAGGGGGTGGCTGGAGCACCGGCTGTCGCTTCTGAGAAGGCTCAATAACCTTCTGCATGTCGACATAGAAACACGAACGAAGCAGTGCAAAGAAGCCACGGCGCTTAACTGTCTTGGAGGAATTGGCTATTTTGACCTTTGTATGGCTTTTTCTCAGGAGTATAAAGTCAATTTTCACTTGCGCGCGTGAATCGGCACAATCTGCTTCATGAAGTCCTTGCGCAGATAGAAGGCGCGAGTCGTTGAGCCGTGACCTGAACCCTTTGTACGATTCTGAAGAAGCTTGCCCGTGCTGCTTGTGAGCAGGCCGTCCTTCAGAAACTGGGCGCGGATGGAGTCATAATCTCCCTTCAGAGTTGCGGCCAGGTCCGGGTGGTCTGAGAGGTGGAAAGTATAGGGTTCCTGAAAGATAATCTTATCGCCGGTGCGCTCACAGGGTACAATGAGCATCGTGCTCATCTTCTTTCCAGGACGCGAGTTCTCGAACTCATTGTCACGGAGGTCATCCTTGGAAAGCATGCAGATGGCCATCGTCTCCTTCGGTACCTTTGCACCGTTCTGGGTCTCAATAGGATAGACCTTGAGCTCACCGTCGATGCAGTCAAG
>Ga0136644_10002293_pt1 | contig 14657 bp, 8 predicted proteins | sample C_130820_EF_Meta_FD_94780 | JGI IMG/M metagenome (GOLD analysis project Ga0136644, IMG submission 94780) | Freshwater microbial communities from Lake Croche, Canada to study carbon cycling - C_130820_EF_MetaG (v2) (version 2) | ecosystem: Environmental > Aquatic > Freshwater > Lake | place: Lake... | reverse complement strand
GAGCTTGGGTGCGCAGGCCATCGTCGACGTCCTGGAGCGTATCGCCCGCGAGGCGATTACGGCCTCACCCGCCTCGATGCCTGGGAATAGCCCCGATTGGGCCTGGCTTGCCGGCACCCCGCAACCGGCGCAGGGCGTGTGTTACGCGGCCAAGATCCAGCGCGCTCAGGCGCAGATCGATTGGCGGCTGGGTGCGGACGAAATTGAACGACGGATTCGCGCATTCGACCCGGCGCCCGGGGCGTTCACCTGCGTGGCTGGCGAAGTGCTCAAAATCTGGCGCGCCCAGGGCGATGCCCGCGGGGTCTTTGCGCCGCCGGGGACCGTGCTGGTGGCGCACGGGCCGGCACTGGAAATCGCTTGCGGGCGCGGGCGCCTCGCGTTCTTGGAGGTGCAGCGCGCCGGCGCTCGACGCCTCGCCGTGGCGGATTTTTTACAGGGCTTTCCGCTGGCGGTGGGTACTGTGTTGGAGTCGCCGCCGCTGGCGGAACCCGTTTGAACGAGACCACCTGGCGTGCCCCGCTGGCACAGGAACTCGCGGTTGCAGCCGCGGCGTGCGCGGCGGTGAGCTCGGGTGTGAGTCTGCCGCAGGCGCTCGCACGCGCGCTCGCGCAGCACCCCGTACCGGCGGCGTCGCGTGCGCCGGTGCGCGACATGGCTTACGCGAGTGTGCGGCGTCTGGGAACGACGCGTGCACTGCTGGCCCAGCTCGCACCGCGCCCGATTGCCGGCCCTTTGGCTGCGCTTTTACAGACCGCCTTGGTGCAATTGTTCGAGCCACAGCGGGCGTGCGCCGTGATCGTCGATCAGGCCGTGCGCGCAGCGCAAGTGGGCGCGGCCAGTGCCGGCCACGCAAAGCGTTCCGGGGCATTCGTGAATGCCGTCTTGCGGCGGTTTTTGCGCGAGCGCGAGGCCTTGTTGGGCGCGCTTGCGCAAGCCCAGCGGGCCGGCGCTCCCGATCCGGATTGGCCTCCTTGGTGGGTGGATTGCGTGCGTCAGGATCACCCTCAGGCGTGGCACGCGGTGTTGGCGGCCAGCAGCGCTGCCGGGCCGCTGAGCTTGCGGCTCAACACGCAGCGCGTCGACGCGGCGGCGTATCTCGACGAGCTCGCCGCCGCGGGCATCGCTGCGCGCCAGGTCGGGCCGCAGGCGATTTGTCTTGAGGACGCGCGTCCGGTCGAGGAGATCCCCGGTTTTCGCTCGGGCTTGGTCTCGGTCCAGGACGCTGGCGCGCAGCTGGCTGCCCCCTTGTTAGGCCTGGCCCCGGGGCAGCGCGTACTCGACGCTTGTGCCGCGCCGGGCGGCAAAACCTTGCATTTGCTGGAGTCGGCGCCGATCGACCTGTTAGCGCTTGACGTTGACGCACAGCGTTTGCAGCGCGTGCAAGAAAATCTCGCGCGTGCCGAGCCTGCGCTCGGGGGCGCTGGCGCGCCCACAGCGCCTCGGGTGCAGTTAATGGCGGCCGATGCGGCGCAGCCGGAACAGTGGTGGGACGGTCGTGCGTTCGACCGTATTCTGCTGGACGCGCCGTGTAGCGCCTCGGGCATCGTTCGGCGCCATCCCGATATCCGCTGGCTGCGCCGCCGTGGTGATCTAGCGACACTTGCCGCTCAGCAGCGGCGCCTGCTGGACGCACTGTGGCCGCTGTTGGCGCCCAGTGGTAGATTGCTTTACGTGACCTGCTCGTTGTTTGCCGTTGAAAACGAGGCGGTGATTCAGCAGTTTCTGGGCGCGACGCCGAATGCTCGGCGTCAGGCCTTGTTGTGGTCTTTTGCGGGCGAGAGCCCCCAAGCCATCGCACAGTTGTTGCCGATCGCTGATCGCCAGCGCGACCACGACGGGTTTTTTTACGCCCTGTTGGTCAAGCTGCCCGACTAATCGGCTTGTTTTTTGGTTTTTTGGATGCGGTGCAGGCCCGGTGTTGCCAAGCGGACTTCCTTGCAGCTCGAACGTGGGTGCGCGCCCTGGTCGCCATCACGGCGCGCCGACGAAGCTTCCCCGTGAAGGGGGCGCCGGGCTATGGCGTGCGTTGAAGGGCGTTCTGCTCGCCGTGGTGCTCTTTTTTGCGGCGGGGGCGGGCGCGCGCGCGGGCGAAGCGATCGAGTTGACCGCGGCGGCGCTGCAGCCTTCCCCGAGCGAGGCCGATACCTGGTTGCTGGCGGCCGATTTTGAGCTGAGTTTGAGCGCCGAGTTGGAGGAGGCCGTGAATCGCGGACTCCCGCTTTATTTTGTCGCTGAGTTCGAGCTCAGCCGCCCGCGCTGGTGGTGGTGGGACGAACGCGTCAGCACCGCGAGTCGTACCTGGCGCCTCTCGTATCACGCGCTCTCGCGCCAGTATCGCGTCGCGCTGGGTGCTTACGTACAGCGTTTTGCGACCTTGCCCGAAGCATTGGCCGTTTTTACGCGGATTCGTGGTTGGGCGGTGATTGACCGCGAACGTCTTCGATCTATCTGGCCGCTGCTGGATCGGGAGCGCTTGCGCGCGAACGAGTCCTATGTCGCCGCGCTGCGTTTGCGCTTGGATACCGCGCAGCTGCCCAAGCCCCTGCAGATGAACGCATTGACCAGTCGCGAATGGAATCCGGCCTCGGAATGGACACGATTTCCCTTTACGCCCGAGACCGCGAAAAACGCGCCGTAGGGCAAGCGCTGCGGCTGGCGCTGGTGGCGTCGGTGGCGGTGGCGGCTGTTTTGCTGTCGCTATTGGCGAGTGCGAGCGCGAATAGCGCACTTTTTGAGCGGAATTATCCGCTGCTCTTGTGGGGCAACGCAGCGATTGCACTCGCCTTGGCGCTGCTCACCGCCGAGTTGATTCGTCGCATCGCGCGCCGCGCGCGGCGCCGCGTGTTTGGCAGTCGGCTCATGATCCGACTGGCGTTGACGTTTACCGCGATGACGGTGCTCCCGGGTTTGTTGATTTATTTCGTTGCGGTGCAGTTCTTGGGTCGCTCGATTGAGTCGTGGTTTGATGTGCCGGTCGATCGCGCGCTCGAATCGGGCGTCAACCTCGGTCGCTCGGCGTTTGATTCGCTGCAGGCCGAATTGCTCTCGAAAGCGCGGCGCATCGGTAATGAGCTCGCCGAGCAGCCGCTGCCCCAGTGGCAGCGCGAACTCGATCGGTGGCGCGACCAACTGGGCGTCGAGGACGCCGCGGTGTTGAGCGGCAGTGGACGTCTGTTGCTCTCCAGCGGCGCGCGTTATGCGCAGCTGGCCCCGGTTTTGCCCACCACGCAGGTGCTCCAGCAAGTGCGCTTGGTGCGCCAATACGCGGCGATCGAGGGCTTAGAGCTACTGGGCGAGACCCCCGAAGGTGAGGGCCTGGTGCCCTTGCACACGGCGCCCGCCTTGCCCGGAGCGGCCCCCGCGCGCTTGCAGGTACGGGTGGTGCGCGTGATCCCCAGCGCGGTTCCTGGAGGCGAAGCCCGTTTGCTGCAGCTACTGCAGCCGGTCCCGGCCGCGTTGGCCGCGAATGCCGACGCGGTAAGCCTGGGCCAGCGCGAGTATCAGCAGCTCTCGCTCTCGCGTCAGGGGCTGAAGCGGATTTTTCACGTCACGCTGACGTTGACGCTGTTACTCACCGTGTTTTCGTCGGTTGCGGGCGCCTTTTTGTTGTCAGGCTGGCTGACCGGTCCCTTGACGATGCTGGCGGCCGGAACCCGCGCGGTCGCGGAAGGGGACTATCGACCGGTGAAAGACTACGGCAGTCGCGACGAACTCGGCGTGTTGACGCAGTCGTTCAATGTGATGACGCGCCAACTGGGGGAGGCGCGTGCGCAGGTTGTCGACCATCAGCGCGACCTTGAGCAAGCCAAGGCTCGTTTGGAGCGTGTCTTGACGAGCTTGAGTGCGGCGGTGTTGGCCTTTGACGCGCAGTTTCGGCTGAGTCTGGTGAATCAGGCTACGGCGCGCGTGCTCGGCGTCGAGTTGACGCCCTACGTAGGCCAACCGCTGTCGGCTTTACCGGTGTTGGGTGCTTTTGCCAACACCATCCGCACGGCCTTCGAAGAAACCGCCGCGAGCGGTATTGACCGTTGGCAGCGCCAGTTTCGCCTGGGTGCGCCCGGCGACGAAGGCGGCGAGGCGAGCGCCTGGAGCGATGCCAGCAGCCTGCGCGAAGCGACCGAAGGCAACCCGGAGGCGGGTTTGCGCGGACGCACATTGCTTGCCAATGGCACCAGCCTGCCTGGCCCGGCGAGCATCGGACCCTTGCCCGAGCGCTCCCACGAGGCGCCCCCAAGTGGTTTTTTGATTGTCTTTGACGATGTGAGCGCGGTCGTGTCGGCGCAGCGCACGCTGGCGTGGAACGAGGTTGCGCGTCGGCTCGCGCATGAAATCAAGAACCCGTTGACGCCGATCCAACTCACCGCAGAACGGTTGCCACGCAAATTGGCGGCGAAACTCAACGCGGTCGACGCCGATTTTCTGCGCCGCGGTGCCTCGACGATCGTGAATCAGGTCGAGGCGCTGGCCCGCATGGTCGACGATTTTCGAAACTATGCCCGCTTGCCCGCAGCGCAATTGGCCGCCCTCGACTTGAACGAATTGGTCCGCGAGGTTTTGTTGCTCTACGGCGGGCAGGAAACCGAGGGCGCTTCCGAAGGGGAGACGGCGGTGGCCGGCGTACAGGCGAAGCTGTTGCCGATTCCACGCGTGTTGGCCGACGCGTCCCAATTGCGCCAAGTGCTCCACAACCTGGTTAAAAATGCCCAGGAGGCGATCGCGGCGGGCCCCCGAGCCTCTGCCGGGCGGGTCGAGATTTCGACCGCCTCTTTGCTGCGCGAGAGCGATGGTGGCGTGGCGGGTGTGCGCTTAAGGGTGCGCGATGAGGGCCCTGGGTTCAGTGCTGGCGTGTTGGCGCGCGCGTTTGAACCGTATGTCACGGCGAAAGCCCGGGGTACCGGTTTGGGACTGGCAATCGTGCGCAAGATCATCGACGAACACGGCGCGCGGATTCAGGTGGAAAATCGCGTCGATGAGCAGGGGACCGTGCTCGGGGCCCAGGTCGAGGTGGTCTTTAGTCGGCTTGCGAGCTAACGCAACAGGCCTTCGCAGGGCGCGCGCCTTGCGGAGTGGGGTCAAAAACAGGGACAATCCGCCGGTGAAATCAATGGCGTGGCATGGCTGATATTTTGGTCGTCGACGATGAGGTCGGCATCCGCGAACTGCTCGCTGAAATTCTTGGCGACGAGGGGCATACGGTTTTGTTGGCCGAAGGGGGCGCGCGGGCGCGGGCCCTGCGCGATCAGGCCCGACCGGATCTCGTTTTGCTCGACATTTGGATGCCCGATCAGGACGGCTTGACGGTCTTGCGCGAGTGGGTCAGCCGGGGGCAGTTGACGATGCCAGTCATCATGATGTCGGGCCACGCAACGATTGATACGGCGGTCGAAGCGACGCGCATCGGGGCGCTCGACTTTTTAGAAAAACCCATCGCACTGCAAAAATTACTGCGCTCGGTGGCGAGTGGGCTCGAGCGCGGGCGTGCCGGTCCGATCGAGGTACCGAGCTTGAGCGCCAGCGTGGATCGTTTTGGCCACGCCAGCGCGGCGCGCGATGGCCTTGAGCAACGGGGCGCCAACCCGGGTACGGGTGGGCAGAGCGGCGCGCTCCCGGGCACCAGCTTGGCCGCCGGTGGCGCCAGCCACAACGGGACCAACGGCACGGCGGCGGCGGTGGCGACCGACGCCCTGCCGCTTGATCTGCCTTTGCGCGAAGCGCGTGATGTCTTTGAGCGCGTTTACTTTGAGCACCACCTCGTGCGCGAGCAGGGCAGCATGACGCGGGTCGCCGAGCGCACAGGTCTGGAGCGCACCCACTTGTATCGCAAGTTAAAGCAGCTTGGTATCGACCTCACCCGGGGCGCCTGGCGGCGTATCTCCTGAGCGTGCCCGAGCGCCCGCGCAAACGCCGGCCGAGCGGATGAAAATCATCATTTTGGGCGCCGGCCGGGTGGGCGAATCGGTCGCCGAAAGCTTGGCCGGTGAGCGCAACGAAATCACCGTCATCGACCAGGATCCGCAACGCCTGGCGAAACTGCGTGAGCGCCTTGACGTGCAGGTCGTGGCGGGCAATGGCTTGTTGCCCAGCACTTTGCAGGCGGCGGGCGCATTCGACGCCGACTTACTGATTGCCGTGGCGGCGCTCGACGAAACCAACCTGGTGGCCTGTCAGGTCGCGGCGCGCGTGTTCAATTTGCCCTTGCGGATCGCGCGCGTGCGCTCCGGCGAATTCGATGCCCATCCGGATTTGCTCGGCGAAGGCGGCTTTGCGGTGAATCATCAGATCTGTCCCGAACAGACCGTGACGGAGATGATTTCGAAGCTGATCGAGTTTCCGGAAGCGCTCCAGGTGTTGGAGTTTGCCGACGGCCTGGTGAGCTTGATTGCGGTGCGCGCGTATGCCGGTGGGCCCCTCGTGCATCAACCGATTCGAGCCTTGCGCGCGCACATGCCGACGATTGACAGTCGCATCGTGGCGATCTTTCGCAACGAGCGCGCCATCCAGCCCGATGGCGAAACGATGATCGAGCCGGGCGACGAAGTCTTTTTTCTCGCGGCCAGCGAGCACATCCGCGCGGTCATGAGTGAACTCCGGCGCATGGATGCGCCCGTGCGGCGGGTTTTGCTGGCGGGGGGCGGGCGCATCGGCCTGCGTCTTGCCCGCGCATTGGGTGCGCGTTACGACGTGAAGTTGCTCGAGCGGTCCGCGGCGCGCGCGCAGTACTTGGCACAAGAGGTGCCGCCCTCGGTGGTGGTGCTCTTGGGCGATGGCAGCGACGAGGAGTTGTTGGCCGAAGCCGGCGTCAGCGACACCGACTTGTTTGTCGCGGTGACCAGCGACGATGAGAACAACATCATGGCGTGTTTGCTGGCTAAACGCCTGGGGGCCCGGCGTACGATTGCCCTCATCAATCGTCGGGCCTATGCCGAATTGATGCAGGGCAGTCGGATCGACATTGCCATCGTGCCGGCGCAGGCGACGATTGGTAAGTTGCTGACCTACGTGCGTCGCGGCGACATGGCGGCAGTGCACTCTTTGCGCCGCGGCGCAGCGGAAGCCCTCGAGGCGATTGCCCATGGCGACGCCGCCTCGTCCAAAGTGGTCGGTCGTCGTATCGAACAGCTGGCGCTGCCGCGCGGCACGATGATCGGGGCGCTCGTGCGTCGCGCCCCGGACGGGTCGGCGCAGGTGTTGATGGCGCACCACGACACGGTGATCGCGAGCGACGACCACGTCATCGTGTTTTGTAATGATCGCCACCAGGTGCCCGCGGTGGAAAAGCTGTTTCAAGTCAACATCGGCTTTTTCTAATGAGCACCCGAGCACACCTGCGGGGCTTGGTGCGCCTGCTCGGTGGCCTCTACGCCCTGTTTGCGCTGGCTTTTTTGCCGCCGCTGCTGTGGTCGTGGTGGAGCGGCGACGGCGCTTGGCAGGCCTTCGTGCAGTCTGGCGCGATTGCGCTTTTCGTCAGTGCGGGATTCTGGCTGGTGGGCAGCTCGCAGCGGCGCGCCGAGCTGGCGGCTCCCGATGCCTGCTTGGTGGTGGTCCTCGGCTGGGTAGGTTGCGCCCTGCTGGCGAGCCTGCCGTTTCAGTTTTTGCTCACGCCCTTGTCGGCGCTCGACAGCGTTTTTGAAGCCATGGCCGGTCTCACAACCACGGCTGCGACGCGCTTGCGGGGGCTCGAGCAGTTACCGGCGTCACTGCATTTGTGGCGCAGTTTGTTGCAGTGGATCGGTGGCCTCGCGGCCATTGTGCTGGCGGTCGCCGTGCTGCCCTTGCTTGGGGTGGGCGGCATGCAGCGCTATCGGGCCGAGGTACCGGGGGCGATGAAAGCCGGGCAAATGCGCTCGCGCGTCGCGCAGGCGGCCAGCGCTTTGTGGCTCGTTTATCTGATCTTGACGGTGGCTTGTGGGCTTGCGCTGAGGGCGGCTGGCATGCCGTGGTTGGACGCCATCTGCCACGCGCTGACGACGATTTCGCTGGGTGGATTTTCGACCCGCGACGCCTCCGTGGCCGCCTTTGATCTGCCGGCCATCGAGATGGTTCTGATGCTCTTCATGATCCTGGGCGCCTTGAATTTTGCCACCCACTATCAGGCCTTTGATCAACGCAGCGTGCGCGTTTATTGGAACGACGCCGAAGCGCTCGGCGTGGTGGTCGTCATTGCATCCAGTATTGTCGTGGTGTCGCTTTATTTGTCGGCGTTGGGGGTCTACGCCGACGATGTACAGGGACTGCGTCGGGCGGCGTTTGAGGTCGTCTCGTGGGCAACCACGACGGGCTATTCCGCGCGCGGCGCGGTTCCGTGGCCCAGCTTTGCCGCCACCTGGTTGCTGTTTTTGTCCTGCGTCTGCGCCTCCGCAGGCTCGACGGCGGGTGGTATCAAGATGATTCGGACGCTGATTCTGATGCGTCAAACGGCGCGTGAGCTGAGCCAGGTGGTGCACCCACGGGCGGTGATTCCGCTGCGCATCAGCGGGCAGACGATCGAGACTCGGGTGGTGTTTTCGGTCTTGGGCTTTATGTTGTTGTACGGCGTGACCCTGGTCACGGTGAGTTTTTTGCTCATGGCCTGCGGCTTTGAGTTCGCTACCGCGGTCGCCGCGGCGTTTGGCTGTCTGAACAACGTCGGCGTCGACCTTAGCGCGGTACTGCCACTGGGCGCGCCTGCGGACCCTTTGCACGCGGCCCAGCTGGTCCTCTTGACGCTGACGATGTTGGTCGGCCGCCTCGAGCTCATGCTGGCCTTTGTCTTGCTGACACCGGCTTGGTGGCGGCGCTGAAAAACGGTCACAAACGTGTAAAGACGGGGGTCAGCGCGCGGGTTGCCAGCAGGTGGCTCGGGCGCTTGATAAAGGACGTTCCCGCCCTCAGGTATTGGGAAATTTCTCCGGAGGACAGCCATGCGCTTGATTTATAACAGTGCCCATTTTTGCGTGCTGGAGTTTGGTCAGTTGCAGCCGGCGGGCGCGCAAACGGTGCGCGTCGCGCCGCAAGCCGAGACGGTTGCCCGCGCAAGCCCATTAATCGGTGGCCAAACGCTGAGCTTTGCGGGTGGCTTTGAGATTCTCGACAAAGCGGCGAAGCGCGAAATTTTCCTGGCTGGCCCCCTCGCCGTTGGCTTTCGGGAGCACTTGCGCCAGTGGGCGCAGACGCCTCCCAGCCTCGAAGAGGTTGATGACTTTTTGGCGAGTTTCCAGGGGCTCGCGCAGCAACCGTTGGTGCTGCACTGAGGCGGCTCGCTCGCGCCTAGAGCGGGCGGCGCGCGATGCGCTCGAGCCCATCGGATGGGTTGGCTTCAATCGTCATGCCCAGCGATTGGCAGAACTGCAGCATGGCCGTATTTTCTGCCAGCACGTAACCCTCGGTTTGCTCATAGCCGCGTTCGCGGGCGGCTGCGAACAGTCGATCCATGAGCGCGTGGCCGAGTCCGCGGCCTTGCCAAGCGTCGCTCACGACGATCGCAAACTCGCAAACGCTAGCCGCGATCGTCGGGGTGATGCGTGCCACCGCGACCATCGAGGACGGTGTGCCTTCGCTATCGAGGGCGATCAGCGCGAGTTCGCGGTCGTAGTCAATTTGGGTGAAGCGCGCGATCATCCCCGGCGTGAGTTCGCGCAGCGCCATCATGAAGCGGCGGTAAACGCTGGTCGGGGAAAGGGTCGCGAAGAAGCGCCGCTCGCGCTCGGCGTCTTCGGGGCGGATCGGTCGCACGGCAACGCGCTGCCCATTGCGCAGCGCCAGCCATCCCTCGAGCTCGCGCGGGTAGGGGCGAATCGCCAAGTGCTGGTAGCGCGCCTGCGCTTCGATCCGCGCGCGCTGGGCGGCGTCGTGGAGCTCGACGCGGGCGTCGAGAGCGAGCACGCCACCGGGGTGCGCCAGCAACGGGTTGATGTCGATGGCGCGGATCCAAGGGCACTCGGCGACGAGGGTCGAGAAACGCACGATCGTCTCTTCCAGGGCCGCGCGGTCGACGCCGGCGACGTTGCGGTAAGGCTCGAGCAGGCGGTAAATGCGCGGTGCCTCGAGGAGCATGCCCGCGAGCAAACGATTGAGCGGTGGTAAGCCGATCGCCACGTCGTCGACGAGCTCGACGCTGACCCCGCCCGCGCCAAAGGCGATGGTGGCGCCAAATACGGCATCCGTTGCCATCCCCAAGTAGAGCTCGCGTTGGTCGGCAAAACGCACCATCGGCTGTACCAGTAAGCCGTCGATGCGTGCGCTCGGGGCGTGCTGCGCGACGGCGTCGAGGATGTCTTGCGCCGCGGCGACGGCGGCTGCGCGCGAGGCAATCGCGGTGCGCACGCCGCCGACATCACTTTTGTGGGTGATGTCGGGGGAAAAGATTTTGACGACCACCGGGAACCCCACCTCGACGGCGGCTGCGCCGGCGGCGTCGGCGTCGTGCACCAAGCGGCTCGGCGGCGCGGCGATGCCAAAGAGCGCCAGCAAGGCTTTCGATTCGAGCTCGTCGAGCAGGGCACGGCCGCTCGCCAACGCGGGTTCGCAGATCGCGCGCGCGCGCTCGAGATCGACCGCTTCCGTGGTGTCGTCTGCCGCTGGGGCTTGCTGCAGCTTGCGGCGGTTACGCTGGAAGGCCTCTAACAGGGCCAGCGCCTCGATCGCCGTTTCGGGGGTGCGAAAGTGTGCAATCTGATGGTGGTCCAAGACGCGCCGACCAGACTGCGCCGAGACGCCGCCAGCCATCACGGCGGCAATCGGTTTGTGGGTTCGTTGCGCGATCTCCGCGATCGCTTGGGCGGCGTCGTCGGCGCTGGTGATGGCTTGTGGAACAAAGATGGGGACGATGGCGTCGACTTCGGCGTCTTCAGCGATCGCCTCGATGGCGGCGCCTAAGCGCTGCGCGGAGGCGTCGCCGATGACGTCAACCGGGTTGCCGTGCGACCAATGTGCGGGCAACAGCGCGTCCAACTTCGCCATCGTCGCCGCGCTGAGCTCGGCCACCGCGAGCCGTTGGGCCTCGATCGCGTCGGCGGCGACGACGCCGGGCCCACCGCCGTTGGTGACGATGGCGATGCGCCGCCCGGACTGCCCATGGTTGGCCCAAAGTAGGCGCGTCGAGGCGAGAAATTGCGTCGTGTTGGCCACCCGCACCGCGCCTGCGCGCGCGATGGCGGCTTCAAAGACGCGGTCGTTCCCGGTGAGCGCCCCCGAGTGCGAAGCAATGGCGCGCGCCGCGCGCGCGCGCCGGCCGGCTTTGAGGACGATGACGGGTTTGACGCGCGCGAGCGCACGAACGCTCGAGAGAAACCGGCGCGCATCGCGCACCCCCTCGATATAGAGCAAGACGCTCTCGGTGGCGGCGTCAAACAGAAAGAAGTCGAGTAAGTCGCCAAAGTCCAGATCGAGTGCGCCGCCGAGTGAAACGAGCGAAGAAAAGCCGATTCCGGCTTCGGCTGCCCAATCGATCATCATCGTCACGATCGCGCCCGATTGCGAAATCAGCGCCACCGAGCCGGCTTGCGCTTGGCCGCGGGCGAAGCTCGCGTTGAGACCGATGCCAGGGCGGGCGAGGCCGATGCAATTGGGCCCCAAGAGGCGGACCTGCGCCGCTTGGGCGCTGCGCTCCAGCGCGTTGGCAAGCTCGAGCCCGGCGCCGCCGGCCTCGGCGAAACCGGCCGACAGTACCACCGCGTGGCGAATTCCACGGGCGCCACAATCGGCGACAATATCGGGGCAAAACCGCGCGGGCGCGACGATTACGGCAAGGTCAACCGCCGTTTCGAGCTGGCGCGCGCTCGCCACGCAGCGTTGGCCAAAGACGGTGCTGTATTGCGGGTTGACGGCCTCGATGCGGCCGTGAAAGCCCCCGGCGGCGAGGTTCTCCCAGACCAATCGGCCCAGTGCCTGTGGCGTCTCGGTCGCGCCGACGAGCGCGACCGAAGCGGGGGCCAAGAGCGGTTCGAGTTGGTGGCGCAGCATATGTGCCATCTTAGAGGGTGGTGTGCAAAGAGGGTTTGCGATTTTGATGAGCGGTATGGAAGAAGAACTGCGGGCACGGCTCGCGCAGCGCGTGCTTTTGCTCGACGGCGCGATGGGCACGATGATTCAGCAGCAGCGTTTGGTCGAGGCCGACTTTCGCGGTGCGCGTTGGCGCGAGCATGGGAAGGATTTGCTGGGCAATAACGAATTGCTCTGCCTGACGCGCGCGGAGGTCATCGGCGATATCCATGAGGCCTACTTGCGTGCGGGTGCCGACATCATTGCGACCAACACCTTTGGTGCGACCGCGATCGCGCAGGAAGACTACGGCTTGCCGGGCATCGCCCGCGAGCTCAATTTGGCGGCGGCAGCCATCGCGCGAGCCGCCTGCGATCGTTTCAGTACGCCGCAGCATCGGCGCTACGTCGCGGGCGCCATCGGGCCGACACCGCGTACGGCCAGCATCTCGCCCGATGTTGCGGATCCGGGCGCGCGCAACGTGAGCTTTGAGCAGTTGCGCGTGGCCTACGAGGAGCAAGCGCGAGCGCTCGTCGAGGGCGGCGTCGATTTGCTGCTGTTAGAAACAATTTTTGACACCCTGAACGCGAAGGCGGCGATTTTTGCCATCGAGGCCCTGCAGGCGGAGCGTCGGGAAGCCGGGTTGGCGCGCGTGCCCTTGATGATTTCGGGCACGGTGACCGACGCCTCCGGGCGCATCCTCTCGGGACAAACGGTCGAGGCCTTCTGGGCCAGCGTGCGCCATGCGCGACCGCTTACGATCGGGCTGAACTGCGCGCTCGGGGCCGCCTTGATGCGCCCCTACATCGAGACCTTGGCGCGCATTGCCGACACGTTTATTTGTGTCTACCCGAACGCCGGGCTACCCAACCCGATGGCGGAGACGGGATTTGACGAGACGCCCGAGATCACCGCCGGTTTGCTCGAGCAGTTTGCGCGCGCCGGCCTAGTGAATATCGCTGGGGGATGCTGTGGTACGACGCCCGCGCATTTGGCCGCGATTGCCGCGGCGGTGCTGCAGCTGCCACCGCGCGTGCCGCCGGTGCTCGAGCCGCGCTTGCGTCTCTCCGGCCTAGAAGCGTTTGAGGTCGGCCCCAGTAGTCTTTTTGTCAATGTTGGCGAGCGCACCAACGTGACCGGTAGCCGGCAATTTGCCAAGCTCATTTTGGCGGGTGATTTCGACGCCGCGTTGAGCGTGGCGCGCGAGCAGATCGACGGCGGCGCGCAAGTGATCGACATCAATATGGACGAGGCGATGCTCGATGCGGGGGCGGCGATGACGCGCTTTTTGCACCTCGTCGCCAGTGAGCCCGACATTGCGCGCGTGCCCGTGATGATCGACTCCTCCAAGTGGGAGGTCATCGAGGCGGGCTTGCGTTGCGTGCAAGGCCGCAGCCTGGTGAATTCGATCTCCTTGAAGGAAGGCGAAAGCGAGTTTTTGCGCCAAGCCCGGCTTTGCCGTCACTACGGCGCAGCGGTCATCGTGATGGCCTTCGACGAGCAGGGACAGGCCGATACGCTCGAGCGCCGGTGTGCGATCTGCGCGCGCGCTTATCGGCTGCTGCTCGAGGAGGCTGGCTTTGCGCCCGAGGACATTATTTTTGACCCGAACGTCTTTGCCATCGCCACGGGGATCGAAGAGCACGATCGCTACGCGCTCGATTTCATTGAAGCGACGCGGTGGATCCGTACCCACTTGCCGTTCGCGCAGGTCTCGGGCGGGGTCAGTAACGTCTCCTTTAGTTTTCGCGGTAACGAGGTTGTACGTTCGGCAATCCATACGGTATTTTTGTATCACGCGATTCGCGCGGGGATGTCGATGGGCATCGTCAACGCCAGTCAGCTCGGGGTTTACGATGCGCTCGAGCCCGAATTGCGCTGCCGCGTCGAGGATGTCGTCCTCGCGCGCGGGCCGCATCAAATTCTTGCGGATGGCACGCTGGCGGCGCTCGATGCCAGCCACGCCGATGCCGGCAAGAGTGCGACCGAGCGTCTGATCGAGTTTGCCGCCACCGTGCAAGGTGGCGTTGCGCGGCGCGAAGAAGACCTGAGCTGGCGCGAGTTGCCAGTCGGCGAACGCCTCACCTACGCCTTGGTGCATGGGCTGACGCAGTGGATCGTGGAGGACACGGAGGCGGCACGGCTCACCGTTGAGCAGCCGATCGCCGTTATCGAAGGCCCCTTGATGGAGGGGATGAACCGCGTTGGCGACCTCTTTGGCGAGGGCAAGATGTTTTTGCCGCAAGTCGTCAAAAGCGCGCGGGTGATGAAGCAGGCGGTAGCGCACCTGGTGCCCTTTATCGAGGCGCAAAAAGCGGCTCACGCGGCGGCCACCGGAACCCTGGCGGCGGCCAAGGGCAAGGTCTTGATCGCCACGGTCAAGGGGGATGTGCACGACATCGGTAAGAACATTGTGGCGGTGGTCCTGCAGTGCAATGCCTTTGACGTGCTGAACCTCGGCGTGATGGTGCCAGCGGCCAAGATTCTCGAGGCCGCCAAAGCCGAAAACGTCGACGTCGTCGGGCTCTCGGGCTTGATTACGCCTTCGCTCGAGGAGATGGCCAACGTCGCCCGCGAAATGGAGCGTGATCCCTGGTTTCGCAGCCGGCGCATTCCGCTCTTGATCGGTGGCGCGACGACGAGCCGCGTGCATACGGCGGTGAAGATTGCTCCCCATTACTCGGGGCCGGTGATCT
>Ga0136644_10002292_pt1 | contig 14664 bp, 10 predicted proteins | sample C_130820_EF_Meta_FD_94780 | JGI IMG/M metagenome (GOLD analysis project Ga0136644, IMG submission 94780) | Freshwater microbial communities from Lake Croche, Canada to study carbon cycling - C_130820_EF_MetaG (v2) (version 2) | ecosystem: Environmental > Aquatic > Freshwater > Lake | place... | reverse complement strand
GAAACTGCTAAAGTCGCCACTACTGCTGTAAATGCAGGAGCACCCGCAGCAAGACAAAGCCGGCGTTCCTGGTGGTAAACGATTTAAATTCACCCTATAAACAGAGAGGATGGCGGAGCCGTCAAATTCAGACATTTGGGATAAGGCAAAATTAGATGCATTATCCGAAATACAAAAACATCGTAACTTATTATTTAGATTTCAAGGACACCCAGAATATGTAGGAGTTAAAACATCGACTGGTAGATTCACGAGTCGTGCTAAGATTAATTCTGAAATTCTTCGGCTTCAAGATATAAAGTTAGCGAAGAAAGCTTTAGAGCCACCAAAAGCGCCTACAGATAATCCTTTAATTCCTGAGAAAGTTTTAGCGCCACCTGTTGTTGCGCCACCTGTTGTTGCGCCACCTGTTATAGCGCCACCTGTTATAGCGCCACCTATTGTTGCGCCACGTATTGTTGCTAAAACGGATCTACCGAATAATTTAGATAGTGTTGTTTGGACAAAAGAAAAATTAGATGCACTATCCCAAACACAAAATCATCGTAATTTATTATTTCATTTTCAAGGAAAACCTGAACTTAAAGGACATACTAAAACTGGTAAATTTACTAGTCGTGCTAAAATCAATACCAGAATCCTTGAGCTCCAAGCTATAAAGTTAGCTAAGCCTTTACCAGCATCACCGGTAGAGGAAGAGGTAAAGGCAGAAGCGGCTGCAAATACTGCTGCAGAAGAAGCGGCAAAAGAAGTGGAAGCAGAGATGCCACAGATGCCAGAGATGCCAGCCCCAGCAGAGGAAAAGGAGGAGGCACCAGCTGAGGAAGAGGAGGAGCCAGAGCAAGAGCAAGAGCAAGAGCAAGAGCCAGAGCCAGAGCCAGAGCCAGAGCCAGAGATGCCAGCCGCTCCTCTAGAGCCCAAAATACCTATACCTGAATTAATTTATAAAGATATTGATTCTTGGAGTGATGATAGACTTCTACAATACGATAAAACCAATCCTATACCACAAGATTGGATAAAGCGCCGTGAAGAAGAATACGGTTTATATCCTGATATATCCGACCCAAATTTTGCTGCAAGACTCGCTAAAAAGACCGAATTCTATGAACTCAAATCAGACCGTGTGGCGGAAGATAGTTGCCAAAATGCTATTGGTGAATTTACTACTACATCTATCCAACGCCTTGTTGCCCGTTTTCTACATCCTGATACTCCTTACAATGGTGCGTTACTATATCATGGTGTCGGCGTTGGAAAGACTTGCTCCGCTATAACTGTTGCAGAAACATTCCTTGAACTAATGCCCTATAATAAAGTCTATATTATTGCGCCCCAAGCAATTCAAGAGGGATTTCATCGTACTATTTTTGATGTAAATCGTCTTACCCCCTCAAATACCGAAGAATATGCACTTACAAAGGAATTCTGGAAGTCCCCACAATGTACCGGTATGACATATCTACACTTAAGCGATACGGCAAACAATCGTAATAAGGAAGAGATTGTTAAAGAAGTAAATAAAGTAATTAAACAGCGGTATGAAATTAAAGGATACCTTGAATTTGCCAACTTAGTCACAAAGCAGTTTGATAAGATACCAGAGGCTGTTGTTGGCGTTGCCCGTGAAGATTCTAAACGTGAAATTATTAACCGATTGTTCGCCGACCATTTGATCATTATTGATGAAGCCCATAATCTCCGTGATGCCAACTTCGAAGACGAAGGACCTGTTACCGATGAGCCTGACCTAAAACGTTTAACTGAAAAGTCCCAAGGAAAGAAACTTACCCCCATTTTGAAAGATATTCTAAGCCGTGCGGAAGGTCTTCGCCTAATGTTAATGACTGCTACACCAATGTACAATACTGCACCCGAAATCATTTTCTTACTCAATCTATTAACATTGAATGATACTAAGGATGATTCGCTGCGACTCGACGTATCAGAAGTATTTCAGGGTGACGGACAGTTCAAAGAGGGCGGAGAGAGCAAGTTAAAAAAGCGTATTAAGCGCTATGTAAGTTATATGCGTGGTGAAAATCCCAATACATTCCCACTTCGTCTTACACCAGATGAGGCAAATATTGCCGAATTATTACGGGATGATAAATATCCTAAATATAGTATTTCCCGTAAAGAAATGAAAAAGGGGGACCAGACAGATATAGGATTGGTACAATGGGCAGACAATGATAAAAATATTATGGCACGATTACCTCTATGGGTTCATGATATCAATAGTACATGGGTTGGCACGAATCTACATCGTTATTTGAAACAATCTCATACAGGAGAGGTGGATGAAAGTGACCGAGGCTCTGAAGTTACCGATTTCATTCTTGACCGCACGATGCAAATGGGAAATATATTTTACAAGAACGGAACATATGGAGGGGAAGGATGGAGTAATCATTTTAAAGAATCTATGACAACCTTTAATGGCACAAAAGTGAAGCAGTATCGGTGGATTCAGGCTACTACTGAAAATACAAACACAAATACAGATGAGGTATTGACCATACAAGATATTTTCGGCAAGGGACTAAGCAATTATGCCCCTAAGATTGCTGCCATTGTAGATTGTATTGAGCGAGGCAAAGGTATCTCGTTTGTATATTCCCGTTATATCAAAGCGGGCGCACTTCCCATTGGAATTGCACTTGAACTCCGTGGATGGGTTCGTGTTCTCTCAGATGGCACACCGGCACCGCTCCTAATTCAGGAGGGGGCGACCAAACCTACAAAATTCTATATTTTATTAACATCCGATGAAGGTGTAAGCCCTGATTTCCAAGGGCTTTTACGTTATGCAACAATATTCAAAAATAAAGAGGAAGTAAACGGTTCAAAAGTGAAGGCAATTATTGGCTCCCAAATTGCATCTGAAGGACTTGATTTGAAATGTATACGCCAAATTCATTTGCTCGATGGTTGGTATCACTTGAATCGTATTGAACAGATTGAGGGACGTGGTGTTCGTTTCTGTTCGCACGTTGACCTTCCCCTTGCAGAGCGCAATTGTCTTATTTATTTACATGCCGCCAATGTAGAAAATTATGAAACTGCCGATTTATACGCATATCGTCTTGGCGTTAGAAAAGCACAGCCTATTGGGCGTGTAAGCCGGTTAATGAAAATAGAAGCGTGGGATTGTATTCTTAATCTGAATGCTATTATATTAAAAGGTCTCAAAAATCGCCCTATTATAGATGCGTTTGGAGAAGAGAAGTCTGTTCCGCTCAGAGATGAACCGTTTACAAGTTTATGCGATTTCGTAGGTGAACGGGTTGCTGGTGGATTTGAATGTAAACCATACAAATGCGATGTAAATACTATAGATGAACTTGGCTCCAATAAAAGTACCCAAAAATCGTATAATTTCCGTCGTGACTTTTTAGAAAAGCAACAAAAACTTATTGATTATTTTAAAACGGAGACTGTAATGCCTGTAGAAGATGTACTTGATACATTTTACAAAAGTATTCCAGATTCATTTGCTGAAATTGGTTTGCGTGAAGTGATAAATAAAGTTCGAATTCATCGTGATGATGGAATTTATGGTACATTAAAACTGATAAATAATTATATTGTATTTCAACCTGAAGGTGTAACAGATGCTTATATACCTATGGCATTTCGATATGGACGTGCATATGGTCGTATACCTGGTGCATATGACCCGCCACGTGGTACACTTTTAGCAACAGAGGGGCTCGACTTAAAACCTATTATTGAACCTCGTCCTGCTGCGGCTGTTACTACTGCTGCGGCTGCTGCGACTACGACAGGTAAGGCTAATACCAATACAGACGAAAATGAGACTACAGAGGCAGACACTGCCTTGGAAAAACTCAGAGAATGGGATTTAACTCTTACACAAATCCTAGAAACAAATCTCACCGGTCCTATATCTGATATGGATAAATCATTGGTTAGCTGGCGTTGGGTATTCCGCTTTTTCCGTAATCTTAAGAATGATGTACGACCTATTGCATATCATTGGTTTATGGAGAATTATTGGACATATAAAGAACAATTAGCAGTATTTACTGATTGGCTAACCCGAGGTATTAATACACTTAATGGATATGAAAAAACCTGTGCCGAAATGTTTATGAAAGATAATAAGCGTATTGAACTTTTCCAACGGAATGCGGTCAATCGTATTAGCGGCTGTGTTATTTATAATCTTTCAGTTGGTTCCGGTGGTTCTATTGAAACATATTGTCAATACGGCTCGGCTATATCAAAATGTACTACTATTTCGAAAGACGATGTCGCCGCAATTATTGGAAAGCCGGTTAATCTCAAAGAGGATACCGGTCCTTATTTTGGTTTCCTGGTTTCCAAACAAAAGCGGATTATATTCAAGACCGTGGACAAGGTGAAGGGAGATATGAGGGGGGCTGAGTGTGCCAATACAAGTAATCTTGGTAACCATCAGGACCGTGTTATTGCGCTTCACAACATTTTCCGTGCCGCTGGCGACCCTATTTCTGGACTGTTGCTAGGAGATGAGAAAACCTCAGCGATGGGAGAGTTATCGGCAGACGATGTACGTAAAGAACGCCAAAAGGCGCTTGACTACGTGAAAAAGAAGAAGGATCCGGCTGGTACCAAAGAAGGGCAGTTTGTTGCAGAAGATCCCACATTTACTATGAACTCCGCCGACCCTCTAAAACAAATAGGAGATCTGAGTCTCAAACAAATATGTCCATATATGGAGTTTTTACTTCGGTATGCTGACCGGCACGGTGTGGGAGGCAAGCGCTGGTTTATGTCAGTAGTTGACTCGGCACGGGCTGGGGTCAAGATGACGTGAGGGTGGCGACGTCTGCGTCTGCTTCGGCTTAAAATTTGAAACCTTTCAAACCAATAGGAGATAAGTAGAGGATGTATCACACCATTTACTTAGATGAGCGTGTAGCACTGACGCCTGGTGAAATCAATAATGTGCACAAGGCGGATGATGTAAAAGATATGCTGGTTACAAAACTCAAGGAGCGCCATGAGTCCAAATGTAATGCAAATGGTTATGTGAAGCCTGATTCTATTGAACTCGTCGCACGTAGTGCCGGTGCCGCCGAGAACGGTCGCTACACCGGCAACTTTGTCTATGACTGTAAGATGAAATGTGATGTACTCTATCCAAAAGGTGGTATGGTGATGCCTGTACTTGTTATTAAGGTAACGAAGATGGGTGTCTACGCCGTCTTTGAAGAGGCGATTCGTGTCCTTGTACCACGTGATATTCATATTGGCAATACCGTATTTGATAGCATCAAAGAAGGCGATATGATTAAGGTTCGCATTGAACGTAGCGAAATCAAGACGAACGCCCCCTTTATTATGGCGGTTGGCAAGTTGGTTGAAGGCGAGGAGGTTGAGGGAGAGAAGGTCGAGGGCAATAAGGGTACTGAGAGCGGAGAAGAATCGGTGCCTGAAAATGCGTAAAACAAATATGATGAAACACTTGCCTCTTATTAACTATGTCAACAGTCACAGTTCCCGGTGTTTTATCATCCGAAGAATATGAACGTCGCAAAGCATTTTTAGACAATCTGAAGAGCCTTACAAAAACGGAACATATTGAAATTATCCGAATTCTACAAAAGCATTCAGCTGAGTTTTCTGAGAATCTAAATGGAATCTTTTTTAACTGCTGTAATCTTGCACAGCCTGTATTTGATGACCTAGAATTGTTTATCCAATTTACACAGACAAATCGTAAGAATCTTGCCGACCGTGAACTTTATCTTAGCTCTTTAACCCGGAGTACGGGGCTTATCACTGAGGCTTAGCCAATCACGGAGGGTCTAAATGAACCGCCGCTTTATATACATAAATGGTTCATTGGAATGAATTATCCGACTTTCTAAAGTCTAATCCGTTTCAAACATACAATGTTAAGGCGCTAGAACTATTGGTTCCAGAGCGCAAGGGTATCAGTCATTTTCCTATAATGGCTATACCTGCACAGGTTACACCTGTAACAGCACCGGTTCCAGTTGTAGCATCGGCGCCGATCGTCGCACCGGTCGCCACACCGGTCGTCACACCGGTCGTCGCACCAAAGCGAACGCAAAATTTCGAGATACTCAAATACACACTAGACCCTATTGTGTTTAATATTGATCATATCGATGTTCTATATAATGATTCGCCTAAGAGCGTAAAACGCCAAATGGAAATCGATGAAGCTTTACGATGCGAAGCACGCATTGATGAACTCTATAAATCCCAGGGAGGACGCTCCCGTGGTTGGACAAAGACTATGCTCGAAGCGATTATTCGTCCCCGCTGTGCATCCGGTGGCGATTTACACGAACTCAAGCAAGCAAAGTCTGTTTTTCTATGGCAAGTCGTAAAGAGCGATAAAGCGGTATCAGCCTTTCTAGACTTCCTGTGCGTCGCTAAACAGATTCAAGTTGCCATTTGGGACGATGATGAGAAGATAATTACTGTATATCCTGCTGCTGATTATATTGGTGAAGGAGGAGGTGGAGTTAAGGGACTCTATCACGTACATCATACCGGAATGATGATGCGTGTTGCCGGTGTTCATAACGGAAGGGCTCTTGCCGACTATGCTACAACAAATTCTTGGACTCTACTACCATCGGCGTCAGTTATTCACAGTCTTGAAAAACTAACATTGGGGGAGCTAGAATCAGTAGGAAAGAAGCTTGGAATGGCGGAAGTGACCGGGTCAAAGGTTGCTCGTATTGCCGCTGTAGCCGGATATAAATTAAAGTCCCGACTCGGGGCTCTGGCGGCGGTCTAGCAGAGCAGGACCTGTAGCCGCTAAAGCGGCACCGGTCTAGCCCAGGGTTGAGATAAAAGTTGATGGCTTTAAGCAAAAAGTCTTAGACTTAATAGAAGTATGTCCCTCGAACTCAAATCGGTCGAATCGCAGGGTTTGGATACCCTATGGACTGCGTGGGAATCCGCTACAGAGACCGAGATTGAGGCAACATTTAAGCGCCCTGACGGCAAGGAGCTCGACTATACGTCATTCTTGAATGCAATCAAGCATTTACGTAATATGGGTCTACAGGAGAGTCCCCAAGCGCCCAAACTAAATATCATGGTTTCAGGTGGCTTACGCTTTACTCTTATCGGTGAAGGTACTGTACAAGCGTACTGCCGGGATAATACACTAAAGGGTAAACCGTTCTTCTGTATTCTCAAGGATAAGAAGCAAGCCGGTGCCAAGGGACCAAGCGAAATTGACCTACCTGAATACGGTGTTCGTGTCAAACTTCGCCGTGAAATTCCACTATCCAAGGATGATCCTCGTGTAGTTGATGCCGTCTCCCGCTGGGCATCTCTACCCAAAGCGTTCCGCTACATGCAACGTTTCAGCTTCACATCCCTACACTGGAAGGGTCTCCAGTTTGATGCCTCGTTTGTACGGGAAAATCGGAAAGACACCCGTGGAAACTATATCCAAGCAACCACGTTTAATAATGCGGGTATTGTCAAACAACCGACGCACTACGAACTCGAAGTAGAGGCGCTTACGGGGGCGACGAAGAAAGCTCTTATCTTCGGAATTGTCTCAGTGCTACGTGGATTACAGAAGTCGTATATCCTCACCCGTGAGTCTGTACGTCAACAGGTCGTTTCGCATATGGAGGGGCAGACTGGCGCAAAGAAGGGCTCGTTTCCAGGCTCACAACCCATCACTCTTCGCAAGTCGCATATGGGGCTCGAAAAGGAGGCGGATATGGCAAATATTCGATTTGAGGATTATAATGTAACAGATAAGGCAGATGGTCTGCGTTGTCTGATGATTGTTGCAAAGAATGGACGTATTTATATGGTAGACCGTTCCTTGAATGTATATGGCACCGACCGACGACTTGCCGATACCGAAGTCGCAGAATGGGCGGGTGCTGTTCTAGATGGTGAGTGGGTCACAAGCGATGCCAAGGGTGGGCAAATGAGCTGCTACTATGCCTTTGATATCTTCAACGGTCGACGTGGCGAGGATGTATCATCTCGCCCCTTCATTCTTCGTGGTACAGATGTTGCTGTTAGCCGTGAGGCGGCTATGCGTGAAACGATTGCTATACTCAGCAATGCAGAGTATACAGTTGCTAACATTCCCAAACAGAACAGTCTCTCCATTCATATGAAAACATTCCAAACGCCTGCTGACCCTACCGATCCTACCGGCATCTTCAAAGAGGCTGCCTCTGTATTGGACCGACTTGCCCGTGATGCGCCCTATCACACCGACGGTCTTATCTTCACGCCTAATGCGTCGCCTCTTATCAAGAATATTAATACTTGGGAAGCACAACTAAAGTGGAAGCCCGCTTCTCAAAATTCGGTTGATTTCCTAGTTGTAACAGAGAAAGAGAAGGATAGCGAAGGAAAGGTGACTATGGTAGACGCAATTAATACAAAACTGCGTGAAGATACAAATCAGATTGTTCGCTATAAGACACTACGACTCTTTGTCGGCTCATCGTTGGATCCGGCACTTGTAGACCCCCGTGACACCGTCCTCAATAAGAAACCGTACCCGTCTTCGCTTCAGGAGGGAACACGCAGCACCTACAAGCCTGTCGAATTTACACCGCTTCCACCTGATCCTATGGCGTCCGTCTGCTATGTTGCGATAAATGCCGGTGCAACAGATGCCGCCGGCGCTGCGCCTGCCGCTCAAAGTCTCGAATCCCTCGATGATACTATTTATTGCGAGGAGACGAAAGATGCCATTACGAATCGTACAATTGTAGAAATGGTGTATAAGCCAGAGGCGCCCGCCGGCTGGCGTTGGGTGCCTCTCCGTGTTCGCTGGGATAAAACTGAAGATTTCACTCGTGGCATTGTTGGTGGAACCCTGAATAGTGATAAAGTCGCCAATGATGTATGGCTCTCTATCCACGACCCCGTTACCGAGTATATGATTCGCCGTGGTGCCATTACAGAGGAGGTAGTTGAGGGAGGACCTGCCCCCTTAACAACGAATCTGGCGTACTATCAGCGAAAAGCGCCCCAACGGGACCTCAATAAAATTCGTGGACTGTCCGATTTCCACAATCGTTATATCAAGGATGAAATACTCTTATCAAAGGTACTTACGGCGGGTGCATCGGTGCTTGATATGTCCGTTGGTCAAGCAGGTGATATTCACAAGTGGATGAATGCCCGTGTTGGTTGGGTACTTGGTTGTGATATTGCTCAGACTGGTTTGGTTGATAATAAGAATGGTGCGTATCGCCGATACCTACAATATCTAATGCGCTCTAAGAACGGCTCTGGTGTTCCCCGTATGCTATTTATCCAAGCCGATTCTGCCGTTCGCTACGCTGACGGCTCCGCCGGTCAGACGCCTCTTGACCGATCTATGCTAAGGACTCTGTGGGGCGAATCGGATCCTACGGCACCGCCATATGTTCAGGAGATGCGTGGAATGGCATCTGCTGGCTTTGATGTCGCCTCCCTCATGTTCTCACTCCATTACTTCTTCAAGGACCGTGCCACACTTGATGGCTGGCTACGCAATCTAGCGGAAACAGTGAAAGTCGGTGGATACTTTGTTGGCTGCTGTTTTGATGGTGACAAAGTTGTTTCGCTGCTCCAGGACCTGCCAACAGATGGAATTCGGCGCGGAAACGAAGGTGCGTCAGATATCTGGAGCATTACTAAGAAATACGACGCTGAAATGACGGTCCTTCCGGCGACCGATGAATCTCTCGGAAAGGCAATTGATGTCAGTTTCATCAGTATCGGTGAGACGTACCGTGAGTATCTTGTATCATTCCAGTACTTCGTGCGCCGTATGGGAGAAATTGGTATGGAACTGCTCAATGCAGCAGAGTTAGCGGCGATGAATCTCGCTGCATCCACGAATCTCTTCTCTACCTCGCACGAAATGGCAACCGCCAGCGGTCGTAATTATGCAATGAGCTCTGTAATTCGCACCTTTAGTTTCCTCAATCGGTGGTTCATCTTCCGTCGTCGCTCTACGTCCTCGTCACTCTCTCTACCACCACCACCCACTCCAGTTATTCCGACAGTAACAGGGGCTGATATAGTTCCAGAATCGTACGTATCACGAGATGCTGTATCAGCCTTCAAACAGGGATTGGCTGACCAGCGTCAACTCACTGAGGCAAATGTACTTGCAGATATGCCTGAGGCGGCTGCTCCTCCTACTGCTGCCGAAGAGTTAGAGGAGGAGGCAGAAGAGGCAGAGGAGGAGGCAGAGGCAGAAGAGGCGGCTGAGCCTGAATTTGTTCTTGCCACCGGACCAGCATACCCCTTCTACTACAAGTCTGCTGCAAAGGATGACCTCAAGCTTAAGGAGAAGGGATGGCGCCGTATAATCAGTACCTTTGCGCCATTTATGTTCAAGGATCCCAACAATGCCTCTGTAGTATATCCCAATCTTGAAGCGGTGATTGGAGCCCTCAAGTACGAACTCGGCACTGATAAGCCTGAGCTTGGTGCGCAGCTCTTCTCAACAACTGGTAATATCTACCAGAAGTATTTGGAGCAGAAGCGTGCTCTAGGACCTAACCCCAGTGCCGAAGCACTTGCTGTTCTCAATGATGAACTCGGTGTCAAGATGCGTGATGCGCAGAAGCCAGCCGTAATTAAGAAAACCGGTGCAACGTTTACACACGAAAAGTATGGTGCGACACTAGAAGGTCCATTTATGGCGTATCTCAAGCAGCGTTACGACGAAGATGAGCTATTCCGTAAGATTCTAGAGGCGGTGAAGGAGCAGAAGGTCCGACTAGTAGCCTATACCGCTACGGCGGACAACGAGATGACTGGCACGATTGGCACTGATGGCTCTATCACTGGTGCAAACCTATTAGGTCGTGCACTAATGAAATTAGTTGGACTGGCGTATTAGACCAACGGATAAGGGTCTAATTCTTAAATATTTTATACTCTTGTCTCCAATATGTGTGACCCTTATATAAATCATCGGTATAATCATGTTTAAACAACACAAACTTTTCCATATCCATTCCGTAAAATCTAGCACGTATATCGTATTTTGGATTATTAAGAATAGAATTTAAATCTTCATCTTTTTCAAAATATAAATTAGTATTTTTATTATAAAAAGGTAACATAACTATATTTATTGCATTTGTAAATGGACCGTGAGGTCCAGTTAAATGACAAATATCACGTGTAACCTTATTTAAAATATTATGGCAACAAATTGTAATTGCCATGCGTAATATTGGATGATGTTTATCAAATACCATTATCCAATTATTGAATATTCCAGCCGAACCTTCTCTTGTAATAATACATTGATCGTTTTCTAAAATTAAGTCATCAAGTGGTTTTATAATACTTGAATCAATATCAAGATAAACACCTCCATATTTATAAAGAATACAATATCTCCAAAAATCAGCTTTTGCAGCACCAACGTTTAAATTTGAATAGATTTTATAAACTGCCTCATCACAACTCATTTTCATAAATGTATCCATCTCCGCATCATCATAAAGGACCATTTTATAATCAGGATTTAGTGCTTGTATATCATCACGAACTTTTTGAACAGTTGGGGGTAAATCTTTTGTTTTCCATGTTTGATAGATAACTTTTGGAATAGGCATACTATTAGTTTAAAAGTATGTTACCTTTAATAGGTAATGGATTCCTTAGTCCTTCAGGATCCTGTAGCCTACTCAGTCTTACCTTCAGCGCCCCAACCTTCAGCACCGCCAGCTGACCATCTTGAGATCTCTGCTCGAGAGAATGATACCTCAGTTATAACGGTAAGACCTGAAATTCTAACAATTAGATTGGAAAGTCCAGAGCCGGTTGCCCAAAACCGCAAGTGGCTTGCTTACTGTTGTTTTATTATCTTTGTATTTTTATTTGGCGCTTTTGCCTTTTATCATATGATGTTTGGCGGACGCAAAAATTGAGTCTTCGGTCTTTGATGTTGAGGTTTGTATAAAAGATTTTGGAATGCCTCAATCAATTAGCGACGGAGCCCTGGACTGGCAGCGGCTTGCAGTTGTAAACCGACACCCCCGTGATGAACGTATTACTTTCGATGAGGCGACCCATAAATATACTATTGATGGGTCACGTTATGATATTTCCTGTACCGGCTTTGTTCACAGTTTCTTCGGTCATTTTGACCCCGATGATGTCATTCGTAAGATGATGCGTAGTTCTAATTGGAAGCCTGGCGGGGCATCCTATGAAAAGTACAAGGGACTGACGCCCCAGGGAATCAAGGACCTATGGTCCTCCTCTGGTGCTGAGGCGAGTGAGGCAGGGACCCGTATGCATCTAGATATTGAACATTACTACAATGCGTCGCCGATTGGCAATCTTGCCGGTGATTCGTGGGAAGCGAATCCTAGTACCGAATGGAACTACTTTATGAAATATGAGCAGAAGTGGCGGCTGCCTCAGGGATTCGTCCCTTTCCGTACTGAGTGGCTGGTCTTCAACGACGAGATTCGCCTTGCCGGTTCTATTGATATGGTGTATGCAAAGCCCGATGGGACGTACGCAATTTACGACTGGAAGCGCTCTAAGGAGATTAAGACAGAAAACAATTACCAGAAGGGACTTGGTCCGCTGGCGCACTTGGATGACTGTAATTACTGGCATTACTCCCTACAGCTCAACAACTACCGCCGACTATTGGAGAAGTTCTACGGTCTGATTGTGAATGAGCTTGCTCTTGTCATCCTACATCCGAACAATAAGTCTTATAAGATTGTAAAACTCAATCTGATGGACGCCGAGGTGGAGGCGATGTGGGCATTCCGCCTTGAGCAGATGAATGCGCCGGTGCCCGTGGTTCTAGATATGGTGAAAGAAACTGAGATTGTTACTGAGCCCGATGAGGAGCCAGAGCCCGATACCGGCTGCCTGATTACTGATGACTAAGATTATACGTGTTTTGGCGATGATAATTTTTTCGTATGCTAAATAAATGTCCTACAGGACGTTGTACTTAAATTGGGATTTTAACGGAATGTCGTGGAAAGGGTATAAAGTCGTATCCTCTGTTCCCGACGTGGACGGCTCGGTCCGGTTACATTTAGAGACTCACGTTGAGCAGTACTATATAATAGCACAGTTACACGCTGATTACTTGGAAATGTATGTAAATTACACGGGGGAGGCGGTGTTGCCTCCACCATGCGTTATGAATGCTTCAGACGGGGGAACCATAACGGTCAAGTTTTCTTTTACAGCTCCTCAATAGAATGGAGATTTGGAAACATCTATTTATTCTTGTTGTTGTATGTGCATTGGGCACATTTGGTGTATTTGCTCGGTTTCGTGACCGTAGTCTGGCAAAATCGTTCGGACTTCATCGCAGCCATCTACGGCACGTAACCTATGAGGGTTTTGGCGGTGGGTTTGGTGTCGGCTTTAATGGTGGATTAGGTGTCGGTGCTAACGGCGGATTTGGTAATGATATTGAACCAAACTTCGGTAGTATCGGTGTAGATGATAAGAAGATGAAGAGAGAGGGATTCTATGGTGGTGGGCATGGCGGAGGTGGGCACGGCGGGGGTGGGCACGGCGGGGGTGGGCACGGCGGGGGTGGGCACGGAGGATGGCATGGACCCGCTGGCTACACTGGTCCCAATCAGGGTACCTGGCGTGGATGGGGTGGCAGCGGTGATAGTGGAGATAATTGGGGTTGGTACGGCTGGAGCTATCCCTGGGCGTGGTACGGACCCGTAAAAGTTGCTGTTAACTGCTACTCTGATGCCGACTGCGACAAAAAAAGTTTTTGTGGAAATAATGGATATTGTATGGCAATTCCCGAAGATAGATCGGATGATTTCTAGGCTCGCTGAGTGAGAGCGGCTCTAGCAATACGCTCAACTTCACGAGCTGCAGCCAAAGTCGCCGCTTGCTGCCGAATACGCTGCTGAGCAATAGCATCCTCGTCAACATCCGTTGGCTGCCGCATATGCTCCTCCACATTAATTGATTTAATCTTACGATGAAACTGCATCTCAATATCTCCATAACATGCATTACAATACTTTACAAGGTCCTGGACCTGCTGTTTAATCTTTTTCTTGTCGCAACCCTCTACGAGAATTTGCGAGATGATTTCACGAGCCCCGCCCGCAAATACCTGTGCCACCTGCGCCTTTGCCACCGCAAAGCGCATATTCTTCTCACTCCTCTGAAGTGTATAACGCCAGTCTTCCTCATTGAGTTCACCCAGCATAAACTTGACACGCATAACACGAAGTTTCTCATCATTGTCCTGATTCTCTACACGTGCGGCATCCTCCGCTTCGTTCATCAGCCGCCAAGCTTCCGAAAGATAACAATGTATCGGACTACGCCATAATGGTCCCTGTAAGGCACGGATGATATCACGGTCGACCGCACACCCATTCTGTAGAGGATTCGCATTCGGGTCACGACCCTGCGCAACAAGCCAGTCAAAGTAATGCGGGTTGTGAACCGGTCCTGCCGCCAACTTACCGGTGCGCCAACTGAAGCCCGTATTGCACTGGGTACACCACATCTGGTCACAGCCCTCAATCTTACAAATGCTCACACCGCACTTTGGACACGACTTCGCCTCCGCCTTGAGCAGTGTTGCCGTTGCCACCTTATCAGGGTCGCACCGGTGCGCTGGATCCTCCCTTAGAGCACCCTTCAGGTCGT
>Ga0136644_10002291_pt1 | contig 14668 bp, 20 predicted proteins | sample C_130820_EF_Meta_FD_94780 | JGI IMG/M metagenome (GOLD analysis project Ga0136644, IMG submission 94780) | Freshwater microbial communities from Lake Croche, Canada to study carbon cycling - C_130820_EF_MetaG (v2) (version 2) | ecosystem: Environmental > Aquatic > Freshwater > Lake | place... | reverse complement strand
TTTATCTAATAATATTATTGAAAAAAAATCTATTTGTGAATATGGTGATTTTGTAATTACAAATGAAATGTTATTTTACAAATATCATAATAATTTGGATAATATTCCAAAAATATTAGAATTTGGAGAAAATAAATTTAAAATGCAAAAAATATCCAATTCTAATATAGCAATAAATATTTTTAATAATTCTAATATTAAAATACAATTTGAAATTTTAAAAAATATTTTAAATGAAATTGAAAAAATCCATCAAGTAAAGTGTTATGAAGTAAATAATAATGTTTTAATAACCGATATAAAAATTGAGTTTTATGACAAAGTTTTGAAAAGAATTCAAAATATTACAGATTTAATAATATATTTTAATGATGTTAAATATGTAAATAATATCATTATAAAGTATAATTATGAATACATTATTGATTTTTTATACAAAAAAATAAAGGATTTTTTTTGCTAAAAAAAATACATACAATACTATTCATGGAGATCCACATTTATCAAATATATTATTTGATAAAAATAATAAAATTTGGTTTATTGATCCTAGAGGATATTTTGGTAATACGAAGTTATTTGGACTAATTGAATATGACATAAGTAAAATATTATATTCATTAAGTGGATTTGACCAAATAAATAACAATAATATTTTTTTTTTCATAATTGATGATAAAAAAAATATTATAATAAATATTGATAATAATATGGATAATTATTTAGAATTATTTAATAATTATGATAAAGATATTTTAATTTCAATGACTATATTGCATTGGTTTGGGTTAACAGATTACTCAAAAAATAATATACATAAATGTATTTCTTCATATTATTATGCTATTTATTTATTTCATGAATATTTTTCATAATAAATATTCATAAAATAAATACGATTAATTATTATAAATAAAAATTTATGATTGTTTTATATAAATTTTATCATATAAATGTTTAAATTTTTCATTTAAAAATGTTGGGTCAGATGTATTTGGATGATTTATTTCAATAAAACCCTGATAACTTAAATAATTTTTTATATTATCTGCTGTATTATTTATACAATTATTATAATGAATTGTTTCTGGTTCTGCTGTTATAAAAACAACTTTTTCTTTAAGATAATCTCCGGCACTTTTAATAATATCAAAATCAGATCCTTGAGAATCAATTTTAATATAATCAATATATTCAAATCTATCCCAAGGAAATAAATCAAAAAAATGTTTAAGAGAATAAACTGGAATTGAATTTACTATTTCATATTTTCCTAATAAATCTTTTGGTTCAAATAAACTTGATGTACCACAATCTTCTATTGTTCTATAAAATTTCATTTCACAAGGTTCAATTACATTTTGTAATGCTATAGGAAATAAAAAAATCTATCATTTATATATTTTTTATTTATAGGTTCTCCATGAAGAATATGTCTCTTATTTATTATTTCATTTGATAAAGTACTTTGAAAAAATTCTGGATTAGGTTCAAAACCTATAACTAAAAGATTTGGTTCATTTTTTAACCAATTTTGTGATTGTGGTGCATTATATGCTAAACCAATATCTAATTTTACATTTGTAATATTTTCTTTTATAAAAATATTATTATAATATTTGTCCATAGATGTTAATATTATAATATTAAGAATAAATAGTTTTTATATAAATTAAGTTAATAATAATAATTCATAAATACTATTTACATCTATAAAAGCATTTGGATATTTTTGTTTAAAATCTTTTATTTTTTTTACACAAAAATCTTTATTTTCAATAAGTAATTTTTCAGTTACTTCATCCCATTCATTAATTATAAGACAAGGAAAAATATTATATAATTTATCAAATACAGTATTTGTTTTTTTGACAATAGGTATTGAACCTAAATAAATTGCTTCAAAAAATCTATGTGTTGCTTCCCCATACCCTCTTGGAGATAAAACATAAAATGATTTATGAGTATATTCATAATTTATCCATATAGGAACTTTTCCACAATGGATACTTTCTTGTTTTTCATATTGATTATCATTAATATTAAGTATATATTTTTTATCATTTAATTTATTATAACATTCATATCTATCATTATGAGAAAAAGAAAAACATAATAAACATAAATATTCTTTTTCAACATTTTTTTTTCCTTGATTTAATAAATAGTCATGTGAAAAACCTTTATGATTATGAAATATTTTCTCACAATCTCTTATACCAATAGGAAAATTATGTACATTAGGATGATCATAAATATTATTTTGTAAAAACATATTATTAGAAAAAGGTAAAAGTAATTCAATTATTTCTTTTTCAACTATTGGTTCATCCATAATATAAAAATTTACTTTTATTTTTTTTTTATTCAAAATATTTATTAAATAATTAAAATATAAATTTGTTTCTTTTGGTGAAATAAATATACTATCTCCATTTTTTAAATGAAATAATTTATTTTTATTGATTTCTTGAGATAAAAAATGTGGAGATCTATTTGTAAATGCGACATCACAATTCAAAGCATATCCAAGTTGTGACAATTTAAAAATTATTAAATCCATTAATATAAATAGATTTAAAAATTATTTATATTGTTTAAACGATAATCCATTCTTTTTTTGGTGGATGCCACCAAGGTAAATAATATATTTCTCCATCACTTAATAATGCAGCTGTATAACTAAAACTACTTTCTGATAATATCAACACATCAGCAGAAACAAATCCAGTAAATGTAGAAGTGATTTCCTCATCTATATGTAAAACAACATCATTATTTTTATAACAATCAAAATTTTCAATACTACCTTGTGAATAAATATGAAATAACAAGTCTTTATTATGATTTTTATTTCTTACAATATTCATAACATTCAAATAATATTCATGTGGTGTATCACTGCCATTGATACGAGTATTAAAAATATTAGGTCTTCTTACATGAACTGCAATATTTTTTTTATTATTATTATAAAAATTTTTATCTTTATTTTTCCAAAAACATTCTTTAATTTTTTGAATACAAGGATTGTTTGTTGTATAATAATCTATATTTTTTTCAACATTACCATAAATTTCAGAAAAAGGAAGAATTTCAATATTATCAATATTTTCAAAATTTTCTATATTTAAATAATTGTTATGTAAATTAATAAAATTATTTATTTTTTCAAATTCATTTTCATGAATTTCCATTGCCTTTATTTTTTTATTTACATATTCAAAATTATTGAAATAAGCATATAATATAGTAAAAATAATACTTTGATATTGAGCTCCAAAACCATCATCTCTATCAATAAAAGTTAAATATTTTGTCATATAACATTTACTATAATTTATTCTTCATATTCTTTCAATACAGAATTAATAATATTAGTAGTACTAGAACCCTCAATATAATCAAATAACACAACTTCTTTTACAAATTCTTTACCTATTAATTGATCGACATTATAATCACCACCCTTAACTAAAATATCTGGTTTCAAATTTTCTAAAATAAAAAAAGGTGTATTATCGTTAAAAATAATAACAAAATCAACCCAACCAATATTTATTAACAATTGAGAACGTTCAATTTCATTATTAATAGGACGTTTTTCTCCTTTTATTTCCTTAACAGAAGAATCACTATTCAAACCAACTACTAATATTTTACCCAATGATTTTGCATATTTCAATAATTTTATATGTGCGGAATGGACGATATCAAAACATCCATTTGTAAAAACCATATTATCTAGAAACCCAATATTTTTTATTTTTTCTATTTCATTATCATAAATAATGTTGTTTTCTAATTCAATATTTTGAATCGCGTCATTTATATCATTCAATGATATTTGATAATTTCCTATAACACCAACAGCTTTTCCAGCAACAAAATTAGCAATTTTACAAGCTTTCATCATATCATTATCAAGTAAATACATGTAAACTATAACGCAAAGTACAGTATCACCGCAGCCAGTAACATCAACAACATCAACCTTTTTCAAATGTTGAATATGATTATTAATATTATTCAGATACATACCATCTTTACTACAAGTCAAAAGAACATTTTCACATAAAATATTATTTTTAATAAAGGACAATATTGATTCAATATCATTTGAATTAGAAATAATAGATCCTTCTGATAAATTAGGTTTAAAACAGAAACAATTTTCATATTTTTCATATTATTCATTATTTTTAATTTTAGGATCTATAAATGTAAGTATATTCAAATTATTAGAATAATCAATAATTTTTTTACAAAAAGAAGAAGAAATAACTCCATTTCCATAATCAGAAATAACAATAGCATCAACATGAGATAAAGAACAAATATATTCAAAAATATTATTTTGAATTGTTTCAGAGATTTCTTCAGTATTTTCAATATCGTGACGATTTACAATAGAATTATTATAAAAAAGACGATTTTTTTGAGTAGTTGAACGAGAAGAATCAATAAATAATTTATTACAAATATTTTTTAATTCTAACATAGTAGTAATTTTATTACCAATAAAATCATCTCCAATAACAGACAAAAAAATAATATTATTTGTAAGATTATTCAAATTATTAGCTACATTAGCAGCACCTCCTAATAAATATTCAGTATTGTAAATATTATAAACAGGTATGTTTGCTTCAGAAGCATTTCTGAAAGTATTACAATAATGATTAATATCTAATATTGCATCACCAATTACAATAATTTTTTTATCAATTATATTATTCATAATAAAAAAATATATATTATTATGAATATATTATTTATATTAAAATTTGATAATAAAAATAAAATATATTATCAATATAATAATATGAAATTAATAGCACATCGTGGAAATTTAAATGGTCCAAACACTAAATTAGAAAATTCACCTGAATATATATTAAATGCTTTAAATAAAGGTTTTGATTGTGAAATAGATGTAAGATATATAAATAAAAAATTATTTTTAGGTCATGATAATCCAGATTATGAAATAGACATAAATTTTTTATTAGAAAATTCAGAAAAATTATGGATACATTGTAAAAATTTTGATGCAATTCATTATTTATTAGATTATAAAGAGTTAAATATTTTTTGGCATCAAGAAGATGAATATACGTTAACAAGTAAAGGACAGATAATGACATATCCTGGAAAAAAAATAAATAACAAAAGTATAATAGTAATGCCAGAGTGGAATAATAAAAAAATATCAAAAAAAGCCTATGGTATTTGTAGTGATTATATTAATATAATAAAAAAATCATTTAAAGATAAATAATTCTTAAAAAATATATGGAGATAAAAATTTATAAACGAGATTTTTGTGTACTTTGTAATAATAGTAAATTATTAGATATAAAAACCATAAATATTCCACTATACATTATTAATAATCCAGATAATAAAAGTTGGGATATGAAATATGGTTATTGTGAAAAATGTTATTCAGTACAATTAAAAACATTATTAGACCCCAATATTCTTTATGATAAAAATTATATTCAACCAGTTTCAGAAAGCTATAATTGGGTTCAACATAATATGTCTTTTGTAAATTTCATAATAAATTCGGTAAATATTAATAAACCATTAATAGAAATAGGAAGTTCATCCTTCGTATTAGGAAAACATTTGATAGAATATTATAAAGATTATACAGTTTTTGATTATTCATTGGAACAAGCAGATGAAAAAGTTGGAGTCAAATATATTGAAGGAAATTGTGAAAACTATAATTTCCCAGAAAATAGTAATATAATTATGTCTCATGTTTTCGAACATTTATATGATCCAAAAAAATTTATTGAAAATTGTAAAAAAAATAATGTAGATAATATTATAATTTCAATACCTAACATGAATAATTTATCAAATTTAAGTGTATTTAATCAACATACATTTTTATATAATGATGATGATATAGAATATATTTTTAAAATAAATAATTATAAATTAATGAACAAAATATTTTTCAATACTAATGATAAATCATTTCCATGTTTATTTTTTCATTTTCAAATATCAAATGAAAAAAATAAAGAAGAATTAATATGCAGAAAAATAATTGAAAATAGACATTTGTATACTTGTAATTTGTTAAAATCATTTGAAGTTCCTGAAAAAACATTTATAGCAACAGCAGGAATGCAAAGTTTAACAATTTATAATAGTATTGAAAATAGTGAAAATATAATAGGTTTTATTGATTATGATAAAAAAATACAAAATAAAAAATACGGAAATACAGATCTTTTAATTCAACCTTATGAATATTTAAAAGGTTATTCTTCTGAATATTCTATTTTAGTTTTTGGTTATAGAATACCAGACATAATAAATAATATAAAAAAAATAAATAAGGATATAAAAATAATATACATAAACATATAATAGAAACAAATAATGACAACAAATTTATTATTTCCAATAACATTTTCAATTCCTGAATCAAAAATAATATCATTGGAAAACAATAATATAATAAAAACAAAATTATTATCAAGTTTAATACCAGGAAAACTAGAAACATATATTTATAATACAGAAGAAGAGTATTATAACGAATATAGACAATCATTATTTGCAATTACAACAAAAAAAGGTGGTTGGGATTGCTTGCGTCATTATGAAATAATAGCCAATGGATGTATACCATATTTTCCAAATATAGAAAATTGTCCTGAAAATACAATGGCTTTATTACCAAAAGATTTAATAAAAGAAGGAAATAAGTTATATGAAAAAATAATAAAAAATAACGAATTAAAAGAAGAAGATAAAAATAAATGTAATATTTTGATAAAAGAATTGATAAATTATACAAAAGAAAATTTGACATGTAAAAAAATGGCAGAATATATATTGAAAAAAACAAAAAATGAAAATATAAAAAAAATTTTGTATTTATCAGGAGATCCAGATCCAGATTATTTAAAATCACTTACATTAATTGGACTTAAACAATTAATCGGTTTTAATTGTCATGACTATCCAAAAAATACTCATATTTATAAAAATCAAGATATTGAATATAATAAACTATATGGAAAAGGGTTTAGTTATTCAAATATTTTAGATGAGATTTTTTATAATAATGAATATGATGAAACTATAGTAAAAGATATAACAAACAAAAATTATGATTTAATAATATATAGTAGTTATACTAAAGGAATACCATATTACAATTTAATAAAAGAGATATATGAACCAAATAAAATAATAATGTTATTTGGTGAAGATGAATTAAATAATTACAAAGAATGTATTGATAAAGGACATTATATTTTTGTAAGAGAATTATAATTATTTTATTTTTTGATATACACCCTTAAAAATTTAAATATTTTTTAAGTTGTTTAGAAAAAAAATATTTTAAATATTAGTTTTCATAGTAGTAAAATAATAATATTACAAACTCGATTGTAATATTATAATAATTAAAACAAAATTTAATTTAATTTAAAATGTTTAATTTTATAAAATAATATTTATGTAGAATTTATAAGTCCCCATTTTTTAATAGCAAGTTTATATTGTTCGCAATCAAAATTTTTATCAATTGCACTTCGCATTGCTTTTGCGCCATTCAAAGATCCATTGGGATGTCCGTGAATAGCGCCTCCTGTATTTGCCATAAATTCTATTCCGAAATTATCTCTTACAGCATTAACTATTCCTGGATGCATACCACAACTTAATGCAGGCATTACATTATGATTATGTAATGTAGATAAAATATTTTTCAATTCATCTTTTTCAACAGAACTATATCCTCCCCACATTCCTGCATGTATAAAATCAACACCCATCATACCAGCAATATGACATACAACATTAAAATCTATAGAAAATCGATGATTTTTATCTGTTAAAATTTTATCTCCAGATTTTTGAAAATGAACGAAAATAGGTAAATCGAGTTCGCGAACAGATTTATAAACACCTAGTCCATTCCAAAAATTAATATGAACCGCATTACCACCTAATTCATATACTTGTTTTACTCGATCTATTAAGTAAGGAAAATCTGAATTAATACAAACAGCATAAATTACTTTTTTTCCTGTTGATTTTATGTAATCCATAATCATTGGAACACGAACTGAAATAGGACAAAAAATGGGATTTGATAAAATTTCATCTTCTTTTATAAAATTAACACCACCTTCTACCATTTCTTTAACCATATTCAATAATATTTCTGGTGTTATACCAGTTTTAGGTTTTACTATACCACCAAGTAATGGTTTATCTTTTAAATTTAAATATTCTCGAATACCAGTTATACCATATTTTGGTCCTAAAAAATGAGATTTAACTTCTTCAGGAAATTTCAAATTTAATAATCTACAATATGTGATATTATCTATATCTAATTGTCCTCCCATAACTTGGACTAGTAATTGTGTAATACCATCTTCCTTCCAATTAGTATTAATAATTGGAAATGCAATATCAATAATACCACGTTTTATTTTAAATAATTTTGATTCATCTCCAATAACTTTTGCAGAATATTTTTCAAACAATTCATCAGTTTCCCATTTATTTCGAACATTTGGATTACCAACACTTTGACCTATAGCTAATTCCCAAGCAGCATCTCGAAGAGATTCTTTACCTTCTAAATCGTAAGTTGCTATAAAATATTTATTAAAATCTACAGTTTTTTTAAATATCATTTTATGTATTTAAAATATTGTTTTTATATTGTTAATAATATAAAATATTCATCAATATATAAAATATTCATAAATATATTACAAATGATGAATATTTTACCAGAATTAAATGTTATTATTCCTATGGCTGGATTAGGTTCTCGATTTACTGATTACGGTTTTTCCGAAAACAAATATTTATTACCTATTGATAAAAAACTTACAAAAATGATAGAAAAGGCAATACTTACCTTAAATATAAAAAAAAATAATTGTCAATTTATATTCATTTTAAGAGAGGAAAATGGAATAAATAAAGAAGTTAGAGAACTTCTAGAAAAAATTTGTAATAAAAATAATTATATTTGTAAAATTTTAAGTGTTGAAAAATTAACAGAAGGACCAACAAGCACTTGTTATCTTGCAAAAGATTTAATTGATAATGATATACCATTAATTATCTCAAACTCAGATCAAATACTCGAATGGAATTTTGAATCATTTTATGAAAAAAGTATGAATCATGATGGTTGTGTATTAACATACAAACCCAATTATGAATTAATAATCGGAGAAAAAGATAAACATAGTTTTGTTCGATTCAATGATAATGGAGAACCAGTAGAATTTGTAGAAAAAACAGTTATAAGTAATGAAGCATTAGTTGGAGTACATTTTTATAAAAAAGGAAGATTTTTTGTAGAAGCTTCTGAATATATATTCCATAATAATATACGTGCTCCAAATGGTGAATTTTATTTATCCTATACGTACCAAGCTATGATAAATTTAAAATATAATATAGGAACATATTTACTTCTTTCAAATGAATATTTTCATCCAGTTGGAGAACCCGAAGATTATTTTAAATATTATAATTTGAATACTAAATTTGAAAAATTTGAATTAAGTAAATATAAAAAATTAAATAATAATATTTATTATGAAATTTGTTATAATGATAAAAATGGAACAATTGAATTTAATAAAGAATTAATAATAATAATAAAAGGAGAAATAGAAAATGAACCCCATATATTTTTAACTGGTAATAAAAAAATATGTAAATTCAAAGAAAAAACATATTATATTAGAGTATTTAATATAGAAAGTGAGTATAAACATATCAATGTAAATGATTATACTCGTGGTTGGTTGATAGGTGATTTTTATCCGTCAATTAAAAAAATAAAAGAATATGAAATAGCATTATTGACACATAAAAAAGATGAAAAATGGGGGTTTCATTATCATAAAGAAGCAGATGAAATAAATATTTTGATATCAGGAAAAATGATATTGAATAATATAACAATAAATTCTAATGAAATATTTATTTTAGAAAAAAATATAATTGCATGTCCCATCTTTTTAGAAGATTGTAATATTTTATGTATAAAAATACCATCAGTAATTGGTGATAAATATATAATTTAATATGAATACATATAACTATAAATCTTTATTTTCATCAAGAAAATTATTAGTATCAATATTATTTTCAATCAATATTTCAAGATTTCTACGAATATCCCAAGATATTTTACACAAATTAAAATTTACTGGAATAAACATATAATCAATATTTCTTAATTCTAAATAATATGCAAATAATGTTTCAGGATGATATTTAATTCCATTATCAATTAAAATATTTATATAATTATAAAATTCTGAATGTTTTTTCATAATCTCCATATTTCCAATACTAAAGCCATAATTAACATTCAATAAATTATACCAACCACAATAATTATTTGGTAAAAATAATTTATTATCATTATTATTAATTATAGAATAATCAATGAAATCATGAAATTCAAAATCTAAACGAGAAAAAATTACTAAATCATATTTTATATTCATATTTTTGATAATTTCAAAACTTCTTAAATTTCTGAAAGCACATCTAAAAATATTTATACCCAATCTTCCTGATTTAGAATATTGTGAATCTGTAATATAATCAAAAAGATGATTATATTTCTGTATTTCATTTTCAAAATTAGGAAGAAATTCATTTACAACAATTTTTGGTTTATATAATTCAATAAATCCATCAATATTTTCACCGTATTCTTTATTATTATCATAATAAAAATCAACATAATTATCTTGAATTATATATTTCATAAAATTATCATAATTTTTTTTATACCCAAAAACAGAACCTGTAAATAAAACAGCTATTTTCAATTTATTATTTTCCATAATATAAATATTTATATTATATAATATAAATATTTATATTTATATTTATATTATATTATAAAATTATGAACGAAGAAAATTGTAAATATGTATCAAGTCATGGAATATTAAAAAGTTGTGATATAATAATATTATCAAATGAAGATTCAAATAAATTAATAGAAAATATACCTACTAAAAAAAATCCAATTATATATTTCAATGTATATATTTTTGAAATTTTAAAGGCAAATTTACATTTAATAAATTATAATTTTATTTTAGTTTCAGGAGATGGTGATCTTACAAATCCAAGAGAACTTTTTTAAAATTATGATGAATTTTTAACATTTGTAAATAATGAAAAAATTATTAAATGGTATTCTCAAAATTGTATAATAGAACATCCAAAAATAGAAAAAATTCCAATAGGATTAGATTACCATACTCTTTCTAAAAAAAAACATTATTGGGGAAAAATAAAAACTCCAATAGAACAAGAGAATGAATTAATAAATATTCATTTAAAATCTAAAAAATTCTGGGAAAGACAAATAAAATGTTATTCAAATTTTCATTTTGTAGATTATAATAATAAATTTGGATATTCTAGAAAAGATATTATCAATTATATTTCAAGTGAATTAATTTTTTATGAACCAACACAAATTGAAAGAAAAACAACTTGGGAAAATCAAACAAAATATGCATTTGTTATTTCTCCACATGGAAATGGACTTGATTGTCATAGAACATGGGAAGCATTAGTATTAGGTTGTATTGTAATAGTAAAAAAATCTCCATTGGATAGTTTATATGAAGATCTTCCAGTTTTAATAATTAACGAATGGAGTGAAATAAACGAAGAATTATTGAAAAATACAATAATAGAATTTAAAAATAAAAAATTTAATTATGAAAAATTATTACTTGAATATTATGTAAAAATGTTATTTAATATCTAAATTTATCAAATATGAATTTAAAATATAACAACAAGCACCATTTCTTTCATCACTTTTAAATATCAATTTCCATTTATCCGATTGATTATTCAAATCAATACAAATATTTTTACATTTAGAACAATTAGTATCATCCATCATAATAACTTTACATTTATTTTTCAAAATTTGATATTCGTACCAAGTTGTAAATTCTCCACCGTCGAATAATACAACATCAAATATTTCAGGTAAATTATTACGATTAAAAAATAATGGTTTATCTTTCATATTATTAAAATCTATTGTATTCCAATAATTAAAATCTTTATTTTCTAATATTTCTGGAAATATATTATAAATATCTTGAGGCATATCATTCAATAAAACTTCATTTAAAATATAAACATTTTCCATATCTTTATAATTATTATTTGCAAATTCATATTTATCAGTGTTACATTCTAAAGAATAAAATAAAATTAAAAGATGAAACATATTTTGATAATTGGATTGATGGAAATGAATATCCAATATTAGCAAAAAGATTATAAATTAGTATCTTCCAATAAAAAATTTAATTCATGAATATTACAAACATCTTTAAATTTTTTATTTTTATAACAATGAAAATAATCAAAAATATATATTACTTCAACATTATTTAAAGTATATTTATTAAATAGTCCAGGAACTACACCACTATTTACTGCAATTATTTTTTTTGAATATATAGAAATAGCCGCAATATCTTTAATAGTTAAGTTATCATCACGAGTACAATTTATTCCCTCAACTTTTTCACTTGTAACTATTTTATATTTTTTGTTTAAATTATTGATTAATTCATTCCATTCATATTCATTTTTTTCATATTGTAATGACATAGCTGTTGAATTTAATATCAATATATCAAGATTAGAATATTTACTATCATATTTTTTATCAATATCATCATATCTATTTAATAATTCAGGATCATCATATTCTAATTTATTAATAACAACTGGAATATGCAATTCTTGTAAAAGATTATTAAAAAATAAAATATAAAAAACATCGTAATAATGTTTATTATTAATATTAACTTTTGATTTTTCAAAATTTTTATAATCCCACCAATTTATTTTTAAATTTTCATTAGCAATATGTATATTCAAACCGGTAAAATCATCATTTTCAAGAATAACAATATTATTAGAACATTTAAATTCCAGTAATTGTTGTATATATTCTTTATTACAATAACATAAAATAATAATATTATTTTTTTCAATATACTCTTTTATATTATAAAATAATATACAACTAAAAACATTATCTCCCAAATGGTATATATTATATAATTTTATTACTCTATACATTTTATATTATTAAAAAATATATTATTAAATATAAAATGTATTTATTTAAATATATTTTATATTTTATAATATAAAATGTTAATAACAATTTTAGGTTCATGTAGACAAGATTCATTATATGAAAAGTATGTTATAACAAGTATTAAAGAAAATATTTCATATACTCATTATACAAAAGAAATATTAGAAGTAATAAATTATTGTAAATTCGGTAATATAGATGAAGAAGAAACGAAGTTTGTATTTAGAAAACCAATTTTAAATAATACTCCATTAAAATTTTCTAAAAAAATTAAAAATGAATTTGAAAATACAGATATATTTATAATAGAAATAGCAAGTAGAAAATATTATAAATATAATGAAAGATACGTCCATCATGTTCTTATTGATAGTAATGAAAAAATAAAAGAAAATACAGAAATAAATTATTTGTCAAACGAAGAAATAGAAAACGATATTATAAAAATAAAAGAAGAATTAAAAAAACCATTAATAATAGTATCACATATTTTAACCTATGAAAATAGCAAAAGAAATGATTTGATATTTTTATTAGAAAATAGACACGACCAATCAATATATTCTATATTAGTAAATACTTTTGGTTCAATAAAATTAAAAGATGAAGTAGATTTTCTTGATGATTGGACGAATAAAAATGAATATCCATTTTTAGCAAAAAGATTATAAAAATTTTATTAATTAGTATCTTCAAATAAAAAATTTAATTCATGAATATTATAAACATCTTTAAATTTTTTATTTTTATAACAATGAAAATAATCAAAAATATATATTACTTCAACATTATTTAAAGTATATTTATTTAATAATCCAGGAACTGCACTACTATTTACTGCATTTATTTTTTTTGAATATATAGAAATAACAACTATATCTTTTATATTCAAATTATTATAACGAGTACAATGTATTACTTCAACTTTTTCAGTTGTAACAATTTTATATTTTTTATTTAAATTATTAATTAATTCATTCCATTCATCCTCATTTATTTCATAATGACATTAATATCAATATATCAATATTTGAATATTTATTATCATATTTTTGATTAATATTATCATATATATTTAATAATTCAGGATCATCATATTCTAGTTTATTAATAACAACCGGAATATGTAATTCTTTCAAAAGATTATCAAAAAATAAAATGTAAAAAACGTCATAATAATGTTTATTATTTATATTTACTTTTGATTTTTCAAAATTTTTGTAATCATACCAATTTAATTTTAAATTTTCATTACCAATATGTATATTTAAACCCGTAATATCATCATTTTCTAAAATAATGATATTTTCGGAAAATTTAAACTCTAATAATTGTTGTATATATTCTTTATTGCAATAATAAAATATAATAATATTATTTTTTTCAATATATTCTTTTAAATTATAAAATAATATAAAACTAAAAACATTATCACCCAAATGAAATTTATTATATAGTTTTATAACTCTATACATTTAAATT
>Ga0136644_10002286_pt1 | contig 14689 bp, 13 predicted proteins | sample C_130820_EF_Meta_FD_94780 | JGI IMG/M metagenome (GOLD analysis project Ga0136644, IMG submission 94780) | Freshwater microbial communities from Lake Croche, Canada to study carbon cycling - C_130820_EF_MetaG (v2) (version 2) | ecosystem: Environmental > Aquatic > Freshwater > Lake | place... | reverse complement strand
TCGATAAAGACATCTTTGCCATCGATGCGATACAGGGCATTGGGATGAAAGTCGATCTCTAAATAGAGATCGCCTGCAGGTCCTTGTCCAACGCCGGGACCACCTTGACCTGCTAGGCGAAGATTTTGTCCTGCTTTGATTCCTTTCGGAATGCTGACATCCAATTTACGCTCTTGAGTGCTGACATGACCATTGGCATCGAGTGTCGGCATGTGCAATGCAATCGTACGCTTAGCCCCGTTATAGGCATCCGCAAGATCAACCAAAATTTTGGCATGATGATCTTGGCCTTTGAAATTCATTCCTTGACGTGATTGCCCGCCACGTCCACCTTGACGATGATTGCCTCTGCCAAAGAGGGATTCAAAGAATTCACTTTGGTCGCCTTCAAAACCGCCGCCATAACCGGGGTGACCACCACCAAAGCCGTTATCAGCGTATTCAAAACCCTCATTCCAATTTGGGGGAGGTGTGAAGTCTTGACCGTTTTTCCAGTTCTCGCCAAAGCGATCGTAAGCGGCGCGTTTTTCAGTGTCTTTTAGAACGGCATAGGCTTCGCCGATTTCTTTGAACTTTTCTTCGGCACCAGCTTCTTTATTGACGTCTGGATGGTATTTGCGAGCGAGCTTGCGATACGCTGCTTTGATTTCTGCCTCGGTAGCGCCGCGTGCTACCCCAAGCGTTTCGTAGTAATCCCTGAATTTCATGAGCTAAGTTAAATCCTGATTAAGCCGATGTTCAATTCTACATTCCTATTAGTGCAGTAACCCTATTTTCCAATCCATCGGGGTCATCAGATAGGGCAGAGAATTATTGAGGATTGAGGTCAAAAAATAGTACTTCGGCATCGCTGCCCTTGTCTATTTGCAGGGTGGATTCATTTTCAATCAGAAGGGCATCGCCAGTATGGAGTTGTTGGCCATTTACTTCCACAGAGCCTCGAACGAGGTGCAAATACCCTTTGCGATTGGGATTGAGTTGTAGTTGAGCTGTTTGAGAACCATTAAAAAGACCCGCATAGACCTTGGCATCAGCAAAAATTTTGACAGCCCCATGACTGCCTTCAGGTGATGCCACTAAACACAGTTTGCCATCCTTATCCGTACTGGGAATGGTCTTTTGCTCATAACTCGGATCTATCTCTAAAACATTCGGTTCAATCCAAATTTGCAATAAGTGGGTAGTTTGATCTTTGGCATGATTGAATTCGCTATGCATTACACCTGAGCCAGCGCTCATCCGCTGTACATCTCCAGGAGGAATGCTTTCGACATTACCCATACTGTCTTGATGTGCCAATTCTCCTTCGACAACATAGCTAATAATCTCCATATTGCGATGACCATGTTTACCAAAACCCATGCCTGGTGCAACCCAATCTTCATTGATGACTCTCAGATTACCCCAGCCCATAAATTTAGGGTCGTGGTAGCCGGCAAAGGAGAAAGAGTGAAAGCTTTTAAGCCAACCATGGTCGGCATAGCCTCTGTCTTGGGATTTTCTAAGGTATAGCATGCTGAGATTGTTTCTTTACTAAGTTAATTGAAATCATTCCAGATTATCAGCTAAGTGAGTTTCACTCACTCTCGCCGGATCTACTTGGATACTTGTAAGAAGCGTAACGCACGATGGCATTTGCTAGGGCAAGAATCAAAATAGTAAGGCCCATCAATAAGATTGCCATGTCTGCTTCATGCTTAGTATTAACCAAGTCAATAATCAGCCGTGTTACTGCAGTAATCGCAACGTAAATCAAAAAACGGACCGGCATGTGATTGGTCTTGAAATAAATACCAACCATTGCACCAATTTCTAAGTAAATAAATAGCAAGAGCAAATCTTCAATTGAAGCTGAGCCCTTAGTTACCATTCCCAGAAAGGCTACGGCTGCAGACCAAACGGTTGCAGCTCCTATTCCGAATAGGGCAATGCGATGAAATAAGGAAACGAAAAGATTGCCAAGTGGAACAGTCCATTTTTCAATCGCCTCTTCTAATTTGTAGGCATCTTTTGGTGAGCTAGAGTTCATATTGATTAGGTCTCCATTTATGGGTATTGATTTACCTCAGTATATTTCTCTATTGGGTGAATCGGAATCAAAAAAGAGGCTCAAGAGCCCCTTTTTTACGAAAGTGTTGACTTCGGTCAACCCAGACTGTCTGCCCAGATATTGTGCGCCCAACCCCATGCATACACTCCCTCTAAGGTTGATGGTCCTGGGGAGACCCCGCCTGAGCCAGGAACAGGTTTAAAAGTCTTCTCGGCCGCAATATATTGGTGAACGCTCGCCACGTGCACCACTTCGCGATCATTCACAAAGCTATAGCAAGTATTGGTCAATACTGGGGCAGGATTGACTTCCCATCCACTTAACTCTGCAACAATTGCGGCCGCAGCAACCTTGGCATGTTGGTTCGCCATGTGTCCAGACTTAGGCATTGCATAAGCAACTTGAATGGAGTCACCCAAAACATGAATGTCTTTTTGTGCGGTGGATTCAAAGTTGATGAAATTCACATTGACCCAACGTCCATTGGAATTTGCTAGGCCGGTTTTTACTGCAATCTCACCAGCACTCATGGCAGGTAATAGATTTAATACGTCTGCCTTCACATCATCTTGAACTTCCAGCTTGATCGTTTTAGTTTTAGCATCTACTCCAGTGACATTGTGCTTTGGCAAGTACTCAATCATGCCGGTGTATTGGTCAGCCCATACCTTTTTAAAGAGAGCACCTTTTGAGGTGACATCCTGATTCGCATCCAGAATCAAGACCTTCGATTTAGGTTTATGGTGCTTTAGGTAATTGGCAACCTGGCAAGCACGCTCGTATGGACCGGGAGGGCAGCGGTAAGGAGCTTCAGGAACGCTGATGGCATAAGTACCACCATCACGCATCGCTGCTAATTGCTGATGCAAGGCAACCGTTTCAGGGCCTGCTTTCCAAGCCTGCAAAGTCACGCCAACTTTATTCGCTTGCGCTAAGCCTTCAATGCTATTCATCATCAAGGTAACACCTGGCGAAACAATCGCCTTGTCATACCTTAATATTTTGCCTGAAGCCAGCTTCACCGTTTTTTTATCTGGATCAATGCTAGCGACGCTATCTTGAATAATGTTGATGCCATGACGTTTTTTTAAATTGTCATAAGGAGTAGTGAGTTCCGCTAAAGTGCGCGAGCCACCAACTACCAGATTAGATAGTGGGCAGGAAACAAAACTAGGGTTAGGTTCAATGAGCGTGACTTTGGCAGTGTGATTGGAAAATAAGCGGAGATATTTCGCTGCAGTGGCACCACCATAGCCTCCACCAATCACCAGAATTTCTGCTTTCTGTAAATTGGCGCGGGCTTGCCCTGAAAAGCCAGCGAGTAGGCCTAAGGCGGCTGCGCTTTGACCAATAAAATGTCGACGATCCATGATGGGCCTCCTTATGGTTGCTTGCCAAGTTGCTTGGCGATAGTTTCGAGTTGCTCATCAGAGTAGCCTTTGGCTAACTGCGGCATGATCGTGCCTTCACGCGCACCTGATTTGAATGCCTTCAATTGAGTCAGCATTTGTTCGCTGGTCAGTTGATTAATTAATGGCATGCCGCCATTAGGTACACCTTTACCATCAGTGCCATGACAATTGGCGCAGGTGGCGGCAAGACTGCGGTTGTACAAATTCGTAGCATCTGCATTCTGTGCCAATGCAGCTGTTAAGGGACTAAGACCAAGATACATTGCCATGAGGATTGCGGGTTTTAAAAACGGTACTCGCATGAGGTTTTCTCCATTTGATAATTAATGGGTAATGAGTCTATTTTCTCTATTCCACATCTTAATCAAGAAGTTCTTCTGAAGTCAGGCTTCGCTCAGATTCATTTTTCATAAGCTCATGCAAATTAGTGAATGCGGGCGTTTTTGGGCATCTCACCTACAAGCCCTATAAACTATGGGAATGCGTGCCCCATTCTCTTACCGTTCCGCGCTTTTCATACTGCTTCTGAGTGTATTTACCTATCTCTATGGCATAGATAGTCGATTTGCCCCTAAAAACGGGGATGAGTATCCCTATATGCATATTGTGCGGATGACTGCTGATGCTGGGAACTGGCTACCGCTCCAATCCAAAATGGAGGGTATTAAAAATACCAAGCCTCCACTGATTTTTTGGCAAGGCATTGCGAGCACACATTGGGCTACAGAATGGTCTCTTGCAAATTTGCGTTGGCCAAGTGTTTTGTACACAGCGCTGACTGCTTTGTTCTTATGTTTAGCAGTTCGTCGCTTTAGCGGTAATACTCAAACGGGATTGCTTGCCGCTTTGGTTTGGCTTTCTTTCTTTGCTACCTACCGTTATGGCCGTCCGTTCTTAGCTGATCCACCAGAAGTCTTCTGGATCAGTTTGCCATTCCTAGCGCTCCTATATTGGGGTAGAGATGCATTCGAATCCAAATTCTTTTACCCGGTATTTGCTGGCATCTGTTTTGGTTTAGCCTTATTTGCAAAATCTTTTGCTTACATTGCGCCTGCTTCGCTGGCCTTAGGTCTTTACTATTGGCGTTGGCGGGAGTGGAGTATTCCTAAAACACTTATCAAAGACCTATACAAAATTGTATTTACTTGCTTGCTGGCCATAGCGGTGTTTGCCTTATGGTTTGTTTTAGATCCCTACCCAGAAGCAGTGTGGCAGGAGTTTGTAGTCGGTGAAAATGCCGGAAAGTTTGCCGCACGGAACTCGAGTTACCTATTAGATCTGCTGCGTGGTGGAGATAGCATTTGGCTTTTACTGCTAACGACATTAGCAAACGCAGGCTTCTTCATCTTTGTGTTGATCACTACCTTATGGCAGTGTTGGCGGGAACGGCGTTTTCTCGATATCAACGAAGTTTTCTTATTATTGTTGATCGCTGCTTTTTTAATGATCTTTAGTCTGCCAAGTCAACGCTCCGGTCGCTATCTTTTGCCAGTGATGCCGGCATTCGCGGCACTCATTGCATTACATTGGAGTCGCTTACCTTTATGGGGATTCCGAATTGCATTGTGCTTGCAGCTCGTAGTGCTGTCACTCCTACTATGGATAGGGAGCAATCTCCAGTTTTCTGGTTTTAGTGGCGAGACTATAGCCTGGACCTATTCTTATTTTCACTGGATATTGATGGGGTCAAGTCTAGTGATCGTGTTCATTGGCTTATTCAATTCCCGTCAATCTAAAACCTTAGCCTTAGCAGCCTGTTTTCTAACTTACTGTGCACTAAATAGTAGTCTTGCCCCATTAGAAGGGCAATTGGGTCGGTATTCAGCACAAACGATTACGAATCTGCAAGGTAAAGAAGTTTGGATTCCCTGTGACTATCGCGCCAAAGATGAAGAGTACCGCCTACTATTGCCCGGAGTTCCGTTGCATGGCTATGCTGCGAAAGATGCAAGCGAAGTCCAGGCCCTGACTAGTGCTTATCCTATAGTTGCTGTACAAGTCCCTTTAGGGCAAGCTCCTGCCCTATGTGACTCTTGTCAGATTGTTGGGCAACGTATTGAAATGCGTGCTCGCCACTCTCATGAAGAAATTATTGCCATGCTCCAGGGCCAAATTGGTAAATATCTTTTTGTAAATGAATACTTAATCGCAAGTCCGGCTGCCAGCCCTGATCTTACGAATGTGAAGGATGTGTGTAGATGAGTCGTGTGATTGCCCTTTGTTTTTTATTGCTAGCCGCTGTCATTGGTTTCTTGCATATTGATAGCCGTCCAGCATGGGCTCCATTTGCTGTTAATTCGGCAGCTCTCGCAGCACAAGAATTAGAGCTAGAGCAAAGTGCTCCATCGAAGCAGGCTAAAGTTCCTAGCAAGTCCAGCATTCCTAATCCAATTACTACTTGGCTACCTGAGACAGGAGCTCCTTCAGTACATGCCGCATCGCTGATTGCACTAAAAGATGGGGCGATTCGGGCATTTTGGTTTGCCGGCAGTCGTGAAGGAGCCGCAGATGTGGTGATCAATAGCGCTGTCTTTGATCCAAAGTCATCCAGTTGGAGTGCGCCAACCGTAGTGATGGATAGAGTCAGCGCAGAAAAAGGTTTATCGCGTTATATCGCCAAGCTGGGCAATCCAGTTCCAGCCAGAATGTCAGATGGACGCCTGCAATTATTTTTTGTGACGGTTTCTATTGGTGGTTGGGCAGGAAGTTCCATCTCGAGCGTGATATCTGATGATGAAGGTCTGACCTGGAGTAAGCCGCAGCGACTCATTACATCTCCTCTCATTAACTTAAGTACTTTAGTGAAGTCACCAAGCATTCCATTTGCTGATGGGCGTTTGGGTTTGCCCGCCTATCACGAGTGGATAGGTCGCTTTGGAGAGTTTCTTAGAATCGATGCTGGACAAGTGATTGATAAGCGCCGGATGAGTTCGGGACGTAGTGCAATTCAACCCTTGGTTTTTGTAAGTGACGCTCAAGATGCGACAGCGTACTTTCGACAAACCCGCAGTGCTAGTCAGCCTAAGCAAGTCCCAGTCAGTCAAACGCAAAACGCTGGCCAAGCATGGCGCTGGGCCGAGGATCTACCAATCGCCAATCCCAATTCTGCTGTTGCTGGGGTGCAACTGAGTAATGGTGTGCGTATTTTGGCGCTCAATAATATCGATGCTGGTCGTTATCGCTTGGTATTAATGATGAGCGATGCCCAATCCACAAATTGGCAAATTATTGATGTTCTTGAAGATGATTCTGCATTGCCTGATGATCAACGCCATGAGTTTTCATATCCTTATCTCATCACCGTTGATGGAAATGATGCGCACTTGGTCTATACCTGGGATCGTAAGAAAATTCGTCATCGATATTTTTCAGGCCCTTGGATTAAGCATGTACAGAGTCAGTTGACGAGCGCTGAGCCTGTAGCTCCTGTTGAGGAGGCAAAATAATGAATGACTTCATGCAAACCATAGCTTTGATAGAGATGTCTATCACTTGTGCTGTTGTGGTGATCTGGCTATTGCAAAAAATATCGTCCCAGGTCTTTCCTGGGATTACAAAACTGATCACGGTGATATTAATTGGCAACCTATTCTTTTGGCCACTAGGATTGGGAATGGAGTTGCCACTCGCTGCGTACGTTCGTGGAGCGCTAGGGGATCTGAGTATTGTTACGCTACTGCTATTGTGGGGCTCTTTATTACCTGCAACTAAACCTATTCCCTTGGCATTTAAGTGCGCGATTGCGCTAATTGCCTTGAGCTTCTATCCCTTTGCCTTGGGAGTTGGCATGTTAGATCCTTACGCATGGGGTTATGGCTCGATTGCATTCTTCATTGGCGTACTTTTCTTTGCATTGCTGTGCGGATTATTCAATTGGGCTAAGGGTGTTTGGATCGTCGCCATTGCTATCATTGCCTGGGCTGCACATTGGCATGAGTCTGCCAATCTATGGGACTATGTGCTTGATCCATTCTTGGCCGCTTGGGCGTTGATTGCAATCTTTGCTGCCTTGTATCAAAGGCGAAAAGATAAAGCACGCTCAGGGTATTTATTTAGACCAGGCTAACAAAGATAAAAGCCAGCAATTTGCTGGCTTTTATCTTGGTAGGCTAAGAATACTTAGTCTGCAATATTCGATTTACGAATGACTGGACCCCATTTATTAATTTCAGTTTCAAGATGAGTCTTCAAACCATTCGGTGTCATCTTATCCTGTGAAACGATATCGATATTCGCATCCTCTAAACGCTTTTTAACGTCTGGAGAGTTCAATGCAAATTTCAGGGCGGCATTGAGCTTATCCAAAATTGGCTTGGGCACACCTTTGGGTGTGTACATACCATGCCAAACTTTGACTTCAAAACCTTTGAGTCCTTGTTCATCCAAGGTTGGTACGTTCGCGATAGCAGGTAAACGCTTGAGCGTAGTGGTTCCGTAAGCCTTAACGCGACCATCCTTAATGTAGGGAATGGTTTGGGTAGTTTGATCGCAGAGTAGGTCAACTTGGCCGCCCAGTAAATCTGTGAGAGCAGGACCAGTTCCCTTATAAGGAATATTGGTGAGTTTCACGCCCAAACGACTTTGAAATAGCAAGCCACATAATTGTGAAACGGCTCCTGGGCCAGCATTTGCCATCGTCACCTTAGATCCATTAGCTTTAATGTAGGCCTCTAACTCCTTGAAGTTATTTGGCGGCAAATCCTTTTTACCTAAAAGCACCATCGGTACGTCGGCAACTTGACCAATGTATTCAAAATTGGTCAAGGGGTCGTAGGGGAGCTTGTCGTACAGCGCATTGGCTGTTGCCATTCCCATATGGTGTAAGTAAATGGTGTAACCATCGGGCGCTGCACGTGCAACCTTAGTAGTTGCGATGGTGCCACCAGCACCATTCACATTCTCAACAACAACTGTCTGTCCGAGATATTGTCCCATCGGGACTGCGATGAGGCGAGCAACTGAGTCAGTAGGACCACCAGCTGCAAAAGGAATAACGAGCGTGATTGACTTGGTTGGCCAATCTTTTTGAGCGAATGCATTGCTAGATAAAACTGTGCTGAGAGCGAAAGCTGCCACAAGCCCAGAAAATACGAAATTCTTGATCTTCAATTTGGTCTCCATCTTGTTTTTATGTAGACCAATTCTGCCAGTTTTGAGGATTTTTAACCTTAGTGTTTACCAGCAAGTGCAAGCGTTCTTTGCGCCAATAAAACCACTGGCCGGTCAATCATGCGCCCATCCAGTTTGACTGCTCCACCGTTAGAGGCCGAGATAGCCTCAAGTACTTTGTGGGCCCATAAGAGTTCTTGCTCTGAGGGCATAAAGGCATTCTTCACAATTTCCACTTGTTTGGGGTGAATGCAAAGCTTGCCACCAAATCCCATTCGTTTAGCTCGCTGGGCATCATCCTGGATGCGCGCCACATCCTCTGTTGAGGGCGTAACCCCATCAATGGGAGGGGCAATTTCTGCAAGTCGTGATGCCAAAACGATTTGGTAGCGCGCAGTCTGCAATTCTGATTCTTGTAAATCACAAGTCATCCCCAGGTCTGCTTGTAAATCCAAATTTCCTAAGGCGAGACGAATCACTTGATTCGAATTCGCAATCTGCTTTACTTGATCTAAACCGATGGCAGTTTCGATCATCGGAATGAGTGCGGTATTAGGCAACACCAACGCAGCACCATTGATCTGATCTACAGATTCAGCTTTTGGAATCAGCAAGCAAGTAACTCGCAGCTCTTGTGCCAGTATCAAATCAGCAGAATAAAAAGGGCTACCAGGTGAGTTACTGCGAATCACTAAGCGTTTCTTTTGTTCAGGACTAAAGTTAGGCCACGCTGCCCGAATTGCGTTGCGAGCAGCCTCTTTATCATCGGGAGCAACGGCATCCTCCAAATCGAAAATAACTGCAGCAGCGCCGCTATCTAATGCTTTTGTGAAGCGCTCAGGGCGATTGCCTGGGACAAACAGGAAAGTGCTGCAAAAACCTAAAGGCAAGTCGGAAGGATTCATAGGGGGCTTAAGTGGGTGTTACGCTAATTGGGCAGTGGCCTGCATAGTGAGCCAACCTTCATGATCTTCGGCCCAAACTGCAATCGTTTTACCGCTCGGATCTTTTTCTAAATCAGGCTTGGCAGAAACTTTAAAGATATTGATATCAAAGGTTGGTCTAATTGCGCGGAACTCAAAGCTCTTGAGCTTGCAGCCTGGAATACTTTGGCGAACTAAATCGACTAGCAATGTGGCGATCAGGGGGCCATGCACAATGAGACCAGGATAGCCTTCCACTTCAGTGACATATTTGCGATCGTAGTGAATGCGATGACCATTAAAGGTGAGTGCTGAGTAACGAAATAGCAGCACATCATCAGGAGTAATGGTCTTGGTCCAAACGGCATCTTTAGGTGCGGGTGTGGGCGCAGCAGGTTTGTCATCTGGGCCGGGTGCATCGCGATAGACGATGTCATGTTCCTCGATGATGGCAAGACCATTTTGATTCGAGATCAGGTGTTTGACTAAAACAAAGATCAAATCTCCAGCACGACCTGCTTTATGGGTGACAGATTCAATTGTGGAGACCCGTTCAATCTCATCTCCAACAGAGAGAGGTGCTAACCATTGCAGACGACTACCTGCCCACATGAGACGTGGCAGTGGCACTGGAGGAAGAAAGCCGCCACGCTTTGGGTGGCCATCGGGACCAATCTCAGATTCACGGGCATGCGGTAAAAAATAGAGCCAATGCCAGAGCTCAGGTAAAAAAGTGCCTCTACTAGGTGCTGGATCATCGCGATCTAAGGTTGCAGAGAGGGCGCGCACTGGCGCTGCCGTAACGCAATCTTGAAATGACTCAGTTTTACCAAGCCATTCTTGTAGGTGGGTAATAGTTTGAGCGTCGATTCGCATGTTTTCCATTATGCCAATCTTCCTTGAGCAGATGCCTGAGTCTCTAGCCGATTAAGGTGGCCGTGAGGTAAGACAGAAGTCCTGCTAAAGCACACCCACCTAATACAGTCATTACCCCTTTTTGAAACTTAAAGAGTGCTAATCCCGCCAATGCACAGATCAGGATCGATAGCCAGGAGATTGATCCACCTAGACCGCTAGGTAAGAACACATGGTAGGCAAAAAAGAGCCCTAGATTGGCGATCACACCCACGACAGCGGCAGTGATGGCAGTCAGTGGTGCGGTAAATCCCAGCTTCCCATGGGTGGACTCAATGAGTGGACCGCCTACCAGGATAAAAAAGAAGGAGGGTAAAAAGGTAAACCATGTTGCAACGCAGGCACCCAACACGCCAAACCAAAAGGGATTGCTATTGCCGATCAGGTGTTGAATATACCCAGCCAAGTAGCCTACAAAAGCGACAACCATAATGAGTGGGCCAGGAGTAGTCTCGCCCAGCGCTAAGCCATCAATCATTTGATTCGCACTAAGCCAATGGAAATGATCTACTGCTCCCTGATAAACATAGGGCAGTACAGCATAGGCGCCACCAAAGGTGAGTAAGGCAGCCTTAGTAAAGAACCAAGCCAGTGCTGGAAAGAGTGTGCCCCAGCCAAAGATCGCAATCAGAATGGCAATCGGTAACAGCCAGCATGTGATTGCAACCAGGCTGTGTCGAATTGTTTTTTGAATCTGAAATTGTGCATGCTCAGGTGTTGGAGTGTTGTCGTCGATGATGGCTTTACCGTAGTGCTGAGTATTGCTATTAGCATGCCCGCTAGTCTGCTGAAAATATTCTGGGTAGCGTTTGCCTCCCCAAAAGCCAATTGCAGCTGCAATGAGAACAATGATTGGAAAGGCCAAGTTGAGAATGAAGATGGCAAGAAATGAGCCTAGGGCAATCCACTGCAAAGCTTGATTGTGAATCGTGCGTTTACCAATACGAACTGCAGCGTGCAAAACAATAGCGACCACTGCCGGTTTAATCCCAAAAAAGATTGCAGCGATCCAAGGTACTTGTCCAAAGGTCAAATACACCCAGGACAAACCAATTAAGATAAACAGGGATGGCAATACAAAGAGGGTGCCAGCCAAAATGCCACCCCAGCTGCGGTGCATCAACCAACCAATATAGGTCACGAGTTGCTGTGCCTCTGGACCTGGTAAAAGCATGCAGTAGTTCAGTGCATGTAAAAAGCGCCGCTCAGAAATCCAGCGACGCTTCTCAACCAACTCTTGATGCAGAACAGCGATTTGTCCAGCGGGACCACCAAAACTAATAAAGCCGAGTTTGGCCCAAAACTTGAGAGCCTCACTTAGTGGAACGCTCAAGCTTCTTCCATTCCACCAATGACTTGGCTAAAGCCGTTATCTACGTAAATGATTTCAGCAGTAATGCCGTTGGCCAGATCAGACAACAAAAAAGCAGCGGTATTACCGACGTCATCAATTGTGACATTGCGACGTAGTGGTGCAGTTTGCTCTACGGCTTCCAAGATCTTGCCAAAGCCTTTGATACCAGAGGCGGCAAGGGTTTTGATTGGGCCTGCAGAGATGCCGTTTGCACGAATGCCCTTAGGACCGACTGAGCCAGCGAGGTAGCGCACAGATGCTTCCAAAGAAGCTTTGGCTAAGCCCATGGTGTTGTAGTTGGGAACATTCTTCATTGAGCCCAAATAGGTCAATGTGAGTAAGGAGGATTTATCACGCAACATCGGTAAAGCTTCCTTTGCCATTGCTGGGAAGCTGTATGCCGAAATATCATGCGCAATTTTGAAGCCTTCACGTGAGAGGCCTTCGAGGAAGTCGCCGGCAATCGCTTCGCGGGGAGCAAAACCAATGGCATGCACAAAACCATCAAATTGAGGCCAGGATTTGGCTAAATCTTTAAAGAGGGCGGCAATTTGTTCATCGCTACCAACATCACAGTCAAAAATGAGATCGGTAGCAAATTCTTTCGCAAAATCGACGATGCGGTCCTTGAAGCGCTCGCCAACATAAGTAAAGGCTAATTCAGCGCCTTCACGGTGACATGCCTTGGCGATACCATAGGCAATTGAACGATTGGAGAGGAGGCCGGTAATGAGGATTTTTTTGCCGGAGAGAAAGCCCATGTTGTGTCCTTTGCTTCAAATATGATTAGCTATCTACAATTGTTGCATATATGCCGACCCTAAAGCCCATTCGCCAGATCGCCCAATATCTACTGCTAGCCATGCTAGTAGGGCTTGGAGCTAATACAGCGCAGGCAGCACAAGGGATTTCCCAATACGGTAAGCCAAAGTATCCAGACGGATTTGCCCATTTTGATTATGTAAACCCAAATGCTCCGCGAGGAGGCACCCTGACTTTGCCTAATCCAGGGCAAAGAACCAGTTTTGATAAGTTCAATCCCTTCACTCTAAGAGGAGTCACCGCTCCAGGAATTGAATTGATGTTTGAATCTTTGGCTGAGGGAAGTGCAGATGAGGTATCGAGTATTTATGGTTTGCTCGCTGAAGATATCGCAGTAGCAGCTGATCACAAATCAGTGACGTTTCGCATTCGTCCAGAAGCTAAATTTTCTGATGGCAGTCCTGTGCTGGCTGCAGATGTGAAATACAGCTTCGATATTTTGATGAGTCCTAAAGCACATCCGCGTTACAAAACTACTTTTGCTGATATTAAAGAAGCAGTCGTGCTTTCAGATCGCACGGTACGTTTTGATTTTAAGAATGACAATGCAGAGCTTCCCATTCTGGCGGGAACTTTACCCATCTTTTCGCGCAATTGGGGTAAGCAGGCGGATGGCAGCACCATTCCTTTTGACAAGATCGCTTTTGAGACGCCGATTGGTAGTGGCCCTTATTTAATTGAGTCCTTTAAAGCAGGCAAGTCGATTGTCTTCAAACGAAACCCACAATATTGGGCAGACCAACTCAGTAAGCCACTGAACGTACGCGTCGGTTTTTATAACTTTGATCGCGTGGTCTATAAGTTATATAGCGATGATGCCGTTCGGCTGGAAGCATTTAAGGCTGGGGAATTTGATGCCATTGTCGAGTATCGCGCCAAGATTTGGGCTAAGGGCTATGTTGGCAGTAAGTTTGATAACGGCACCTTACTCAGAAAAGCATTCTTAAATCACAATGGTGCGGGCATGCAAGGTTTTGCGATGAATCTGCGTCGTCCTCTCTTTAAAGATGCCCGCGTGCGCGAAGCCTTAGGTTTAGCCTTGGATTTTGAATGGCTTAATCGCCAAATCTTTTTTGATCAATACAGTCGTATCAATAGTTATTTTCAGAATAGTGATTTGAGTGCGAACTTTGACGGTCATCAAAAGCCAACTGAAGCTGAGTTGAAATTATTGAGACCACTGAAAGCAAAGTATCCGCAATGGGTGCCTGATGCAGTCTTTGGGCCAATGCCGTATGCACCATCGACTAAGCCACCGAGCAGCTTACGCCAGAATCTCAAGCAGGCGCGAGAACTTCTGATGCACGCTGGCTGGCAATATCGAGATGGAGCACTGCGTAATGAGAAGGGAGAACCTTTTCGTTTTGAAATTGTGGAAGATGGTGGCTTCTTTCTCAGAGTGATTTCATCATATGTTCGTAACCTTGAAAAACTGGGCGTGCAGGTGGACATTCGTACGAGTGATTTCGCGTTGCATCAAAAGCGGATGAATGAATACGACTTTGATATGACGACTATTCGTTTTCCTGATTCTCAAAATCCAGGTAATGAACTTTGGGACCGTTTCGGCAGCCAAGCCGCCAAGGAAAAGGGTTCAGACAATGTGATTGGGGTTCAGTCTCCTGTAGTCGATGCTTTGGTGGCTGAAATAACTAAAGCCCAAAACCGTGAACAACTGCGCGCAGCAAGCAGAGCGCTAGACCGAGTTCTTTGGAATAGTTATTACGTCATTCCGCAGTGGTACAACCCTACCCATCGGGTAGCGTATCGTAAGGAGATGCGTTATCCAGAACCGCCACTCTACTATTCAGCAGAACCTTGGATTATGCAAAATTGGTGGAAAGAAGAGTCTCAGTAATGCAAAGTCAAATGCGCGTCTACATCTTGAAGCGGTTGCTGTTGATGATCCCAACATTATTAGGTGTATTGACCTTGACTTTTGCAGTCGTGCAGTTTGTGCCAGGTGGCCCAGTAGAGCAGATGGTTCTGGAGCTAAAGGGGAAGGGCAGTGCCGCAACTGGTGGCTCAGAGTCTTCTGGTGCGGGTGCCACCTATCGTGGGCGCCAAGGTGTTGATGCCCAACGGTTAGAGGAGGTGAAGGCGC
>Ga0136644_10002283_pt1 | contig 14701 bp, 9 predicted proteins | sample C_130820_EF_Meta_FD_94780 | JGI IMG/M metagenome (GOLD analysis project Ga0136644, IMG submission 94780) | Freshwater microbial communities from Lake Croche, Canada to study carbon cycling - C_130820_EF_MetaG (v2) (version 2) | ecosystem: Environmental > Aquatic > Freshwater > Lake | place: Lake... | reverse complement strand
CTTTTTCCATCACGTTTTGATAATTAGAACCAGTGCGGTCACCACCATATAGTGTTAAACCACTACCCGCTTGGCTACTATTGGTGTAGAAGCTACCAGATAAACGTACTCTTACATTTTCATTCAGTTTTTTGTCAATCCCAGCTTTCAAATAGAAAGAAGGATTACGGCTTATATTTGGATCCTGTACAGTTACATACGCAGAGTCAATATTACCTTTGATCATACCATTGGTCAAACCCACCATTCCAAACAAGCCATCTTTTTGTAAGTATACTTCACCACCAATTTCTGTTGCAAACTCGTCAATAATATAGTTGTCCATAAATGGATTGTATAATGCTTGACCACCATCTGTTCTACGGAAGTGTTGATCACCATAGTTTACTTCAAAGTGACCAATTTTCACAGTGGCAATCTTCATCAAATCGCCCCAGAATTTTCCTTTGAATGGCACTTTGTCAAATTGGATATATCCACCTTTTACCCAAGTTTCATTATGGTGTCTAGAGCTCAAATAAGAAGTCACATTTAATTTAATACCATCAGCCAGTTGCACATCCATAAATAGGTTGGCTTGGGCTGTCATAAAACCATTCTGTAATGGATATAAACGGTTTGCACCAGTACCAGTATTATTGATGGCACCTGGATTTTCGTGTTTTAGATTTTGGAATTGCTGTGTAAAACCAGCGCCCCATCTTACTTTCAATCCTTCAAAAGGAACGGTATCTGACTTTAAGGTTTCAAACATGTTGATCCCTGTCTTATCATAAGGACGGAAATTAGAAATCTTTGGTTGCTGGGCAAAAAGGGCTACAGGTAAAGCTCCGGCCAACAGCATCATGGCAATTTTGAACCTGTTCATTTGAATTTTCATAAAAAGTTTTTTAGGTTGTTAATAGTGTGTAATGGATGTTTAATATTATTTGGTCAATTTCAAGTCAAATTTTAAAGTAACCTCATTTCCAGTTTTGATGGTTCCCATCATGAAACTTGGAGGAGTCATTCCAAATTCCTTCATACTGATTATTTTGGACCCAGTAATGGCAATGCTTTTGTCTGCATTTATTTTTCCAGTAGCTACAATTTCAGCATCAAGAGCTGCACCAGCAATATTCAATTTGCCAACCGCTTTTACAGTAAAGTCTGTGGCATTTGCTGCAGTAACAGTAGCAGTAGCAGCACTGAAACTGATATTGGGATTTTTGTCCGTTTTTAATGCTTTGTAGGCATTTTTGTCCATGGCATCTTTTTCACTTTTTAGTGCAGTAGCAGGGGTAGTAAAACTAAGACCTGAGATGCCGGTTACAACGCCAGCAGTATTGAAAGAAACAGTAGCGTCAAAACTTCCTTGACTTGACTTCATGTCCCAATTATGCAATGTTGAGGTTCCGCTAACTACCATATTTAGACCATTTTTACTGCTATACTTTACTTGTGCAAAGGCACCAAATGTGAGCATCAACACTAATGCTAACAGTATAGGTTTAAGAAATTTGTTTGTTGGATTTTTCATGTTTGTTTTTTAATGTGGGTTTAAAAAATACTTTTCCGTTTCTATCACCAGATGATATCACAAAGTTATATGGGGTATTTACCTTAAAGGATGATACTCATCAATTGGTTAAATGATTCATCTCAGTTTAAAAGCTGACGATTGTCATGTTTTTTCAAAAATTTGAAGGAAAACAGGCGTTTAAGGGCTGGAATAAACTGAAATAGAAAACATTACTTGCAAATTGCATTTAAATTCGGGAGGAATTAAATGATGCAAATCCTGCCATAAATAGTATAAATCTTGATGAGTTGTTGGTTTATTCTAAAAACCCTATTTTTGCAATCCGTCAGAAGAATCCTAAGCTATTTTCTGATATAAAACAAACGCGGATGTGGCGAAATTGGCAGACGCACTAGACTTAGGATCTAGCGCCGTGAGGCATGCAGGTTCGACCCCTGTCATCCGCACAGATTGATGTAGCATCAAAAAAAGACTCACTTGTGGGTCTTTTTTTTGTCCTAGACGCAAGCAACCCATTTTACCATTTAGCCAAAATAAAAGCGGTTGCCTCATAAGAGACAACCGCTTTTAGAACGCAGCATTCAAATGAATTTATTGCTTGGCGATAATTACTTTTTTAGGTTCATACCTTGTACTGGCACCTTCTAAAGTTAGCACACAGATATTCAATTGAGAGATATCGGCAATATCAACTTGAACCTTGTTTTCCCCTTTTATGGCACTTACTGCTTTTGAAAAGACAAGTTTACCAGTACTAGAATTTGTAACCCTTAAAGTAAGGTCAGCCGCTTTATCTGATTTAAAGGTGGCGGTGAACCTTCCATTAGTTGGGTTCGGGAACACTGAAATGTCTTTTGACTGAAGGCTAATGGTATAAGCAATGTCTTCTTTTGTAAATGCTGCAGAAGAGATGCTACCATTGAAGCTTGTGTTCCTTGCATTGGGAACTTCAAAGCTAAAGTTTGCCATGGTTAAGTCTGAAGCATCTAACTTATCCTTTGAAACGGTAGATTTGAAGTCAGACAAGCTGATCTTATATTCTTTGGCATCTTTTGTTAAAGGAAGCGTATAACTATATTGATCTGCCCAATTTGCAATCCCGTTTCTAACAAGGGTGATGCGTAAATTAGTTCCTTCCCCTCCTGCAGTGAACTGGAAGGTTTTATAATCGGTTAGATTTTGTGCAGCACCACCACCTCTTAGTACCTTGTAAACAGATACAAAATCTGGGCTTGTTGCAGCAATCTGCATATTTCTAAATAGTAAGAAATTTTCAGGATTTGCTGTGCTAATATTCACATCATTACTGATCTTAAATTCCTTAACGGTGGTTGTGGTTTTATTATAATCATAGCCCCATGTGCCATCAGCCATGAATACTTGATCTTCTAGTTTGTTATTCAAATACAAATCAATGCTTGCTTCGTAGTTATCCATAACAGGTAAGCTAATGGTTGATTTGCCATTTGCATTAACGGTAAATGGAACTTTGCGTTTTGCAGCAACGCCTTGCTCATTTGCTTTTTCAGAGATTTCAAAATAACCACTACTTGCTGTCTGAGCATTTGTGATGGCAAGATTAAGGTTTGTTCCTTCCCGCTTACCAATGGTAATATAGGTTTTTGGAAGCGTTGCTTTATTTGTAACCAGATTCAAAGGCATGGAAGCCTTTAAGCGGCTGATGACATCATTGGCCATATCCATTAACAAACCGGTATTCAAAGCCCAAAGTTGTACGTTATACATGACTTCATCAGTCTGGTAATCTTTATTTAACCAGGTACTCTGAATGGTATAGTTGTTTCTTCCTGTTTTTGCACCAACTATGAAACTGATGGCATATTCATTTACTCCTACATTATTTTTCAGATCATAACGAACCAAGCTAATGCTATCGATCATGATATTTTGAATACCAATTAACTCAGAACCTTTTAAACGGTCACAGATAGATTTTGTGTGATCATATACTTCTTCAAGTGTTTTGGTAGCAAATGCAACTGCTTTTGCTTTATTGTTTGAGGTAAAGTCAACCGCCATTACCTCTTTTGCATTGGTGATTGCTAGAATATCCAATGGTGTTGTTACAGAAGCGGAAAATACATTGCTAGACAATTTCTGAGGCAAGATATCACTCAATTGTAATTTGGTTCCAACACCAGCAATTTGATAACGGCTACCCGTTTTTCTCCATTCTGCTAATTTAGAATACTCAACTGGGCCTTGTAAACTATTAACCGCATTACTGAAGATGCGTTTAGCAACAGCATCGCCAAGACTCTTACTTTCAAGACCGCCGCCGCCGCCGCCGCCAACGCCACCGCCTGGGCCGCAGAGCTGAACATTTGGATAGAAATAAGCGGTTCCACAAACTCCATTATTGATTTTATAAGTAACAATACCAGTGCCTGCGCCTACACCAGTTAATAAACCGGTGCTGCTATTGATTGTTGCAATTGATGTGTTATTGATTGACCATACACCACCTGGGATTGCATGCTGCAAGGTAGTTGTTGAGTCAACACAAATGGTATTTGTACCAGTAATGTTTGGTAATACAATTGGATCAACAATTGTTTGAGAAGCACTATTTTTAACACAACCTACAGAATCTGTTACTTGAACTGAATAGGTTCCACCAACTAAATATACACGGTCTTTAATAGTTTGGCCATCACTCCAAATATATGTTGCAGGGCCTCTATTTCCAGTAACTGTGAGGTCTATTTTTCCATCGCCCCAGCCATTACAAGAAATATCAGTTTTTTGAGTAACTACATTTAGTGTACAAACAATATAACCGGCATCAATGGTTGGATTGTCTTTATCCAATCCGCCCAATGCAACATCAATACGTACTAATTCGCTATAGCCAGTGCTTCTATTGGAATTAGAATTATTATCCGTTTTAATGGTCTGATCTAATTTTGTAAATACTTTACCCGTAATAGTTGGGAACTTCACATAATAATCGCCAGTGGCCAAATTAGTGAAAGTATAATAGCCCTTTCTACCAGTAAAATCATTGGCAGTGAAAGTAGAATCTAACAATACTTGATCATTACCACCTACTAGATTTGAAGGACCTGGCTTATATAAGTAAACTTTTAAGCCATTAATCCCTGCCAATATAGATTCATCTTGCAAACCATTTGCATTTGAATCTACCCAAGCATAATTACCCAATGAACCCAATGCGCTAATACAATCTGTTACCATACCCACTTTATTTGGCGTAGCCGGCAATAGTCGTGCACCGTTATCGGTTCTGTTTAATTGATAGGTATATGAATTGTACATGACAATATTAGAAGGCACACCCACTGGCAAAATCATTGGCCAAGTATATACCAAACTATCCAATGGCGCAATGGTTGCTGAACGTGTTAATTTGATAGCCTTAACTGAAGTGATATCAGCTGGCGGTGTTACAGACCAGTTTGCGGTATTACAACCGGCAGGATTGATAGCCGGATTAAATTCAGGCATACAAGGATTTGAAACCGTATCGTAATAAATAGTGGTTGATGGATCTGTAAATGAGATTGGAGCTGCAAGATTTGCAAAATATTGCGAACCCCTTACGTCACCAATAAATGGAAACACGTCAATCATGGTAATATTATTGGCACCCACGTTTCCTGTATTACGCAACAATGCTCGATACTTGATTTTTCCTTGGGGAGTTGCGTGCGCATTGTCTGGATAGTACACAAACAATGAGGTATCACAACCACTTTGTCCAAGTTTAGAAGTATATGCAGCTGCACTAATTACGGTAATATTTTTTGTATTAGTATTTGGATTACCTGCATTGATATAGGAATTTGAACTTGCTAAAGTTGCCAAGTTTCCAATTGTTGCAGGTGCAGTACCATCTTTTACTTTTGCATCAAATGTCACAAAAATCTGATCTCCACTTGATACATTTCCAATTGGGAAAGTTAGGGTTTGTCCACTAACACCAACACTACCCAACGGCGCATAAGCTCCACCATTTAATTTAAACTGTGCAGAACCGACCTGGTATTCAAGTTTGGAATTGAGCACATCTGTAAAACTTACATTTTGCGCTACACCAATACCCAATTGTTTTGCTGATAATTTATAAGTAATTACATCAGTTGGTCCAAATGAAGTACCATTGGTAGTTGTTTTATCTAAACTAGAAAACACAGGTGCTGGACCAATAATATTCACATTACCACAGGCATTTGAAGGAGATAATGCAACAGAATTTGCATAAGCATTTAACTGGTAACAATTGTTCACCTGTGTTCCAAGAAGTGTAACAGCACAAGTTCCCGGATGATTGCTTCCCTGAATAATAGTTCCACCGCCATTTGATGTTGCTGTACGGATACTACCTGTGTAGGTAAGATCTTGTGTAAAGTATGGCCCAATGGCATCTACATCCGGTTCAACCCTGATCTTAACTTTTGAAATAAAATCTCCAGGTCCAAGTGTTACTGGATAGGAATTAGACAGGGTAGTATTGTCAAAAGGACTTCCAGAAACAGCCATCCAAACACCTGAATTATTCAATTGATAGTATTCATACACTTTTACTTGGGGTACTGGACTACCAGGAACGGGATTTGACACTTTTTTTGCAAAGACTGATGTGACATTAATATTTGGGTCAATATTGGTAACAATTTCAACAAAATCAAGATTGGTATTTCCGCTATTTGTCCATCCGGTTTGAAAATTTGCTGCAGAGCCTGCCATTACCACACCAGGACAAAGTCCGGGTATTTGACTACTTGTTCCTGCACCTGGATTTGAAATGCTACTTGAGCTTGCAATTAGTGTTCCACTGGCACAAGCCCTAACTTCAGGTGCGGCTGCGAGTGTTGCGATTCCTGCTGCAAATGGCAATACAGGAATATTTCCAGTTAAATTAGCACAATTCTGAAAAGTTGAACCAACAGAATAGGTTGGTGCTGTATATTTTACGGTAATGCTGGCAGAACCAGTACCCGTTAAAGTAGTTGCACCCCAGTCCCAACTTACTACTGTTTCTCCCGTACCCAATACAGTTGTAGTTGGAGTGATTGAACCAAAATTTGTTGCTGAAACAAATGCAACCCCAACGGGTAGGGTATCTAAAATTTTTGCCTGATATAGATTTAAGTTTCCTTCTGCACCTCCTGAATTTGTATAACTAAGATCATAGGTAAAAGGACCATTCAGGGTTGGATTAGTAGAATAATTACGTGCTACTTTACTCAATACTATATTATTTCCAGCCAATGCCTTGATGGAACTGGTATCCAGTTTGGGCGAGACATTGGCATTTGTACCTTCTATGGAGGTAATGATCAATGGAGTATAGGCATTGGGAGTTGTTCCATTTGCATAAACCAAGGAAATCTGCATCTGTCCGGTACTACCCGCAGGAATAGGATTTCTAAAAGTTGCCGTAATAAGTCCGGCCACATTTGTCACCGATGAAATCTGACTAGGATCATAGGCAATACTGGTAGACCCTGGAGCAACCGCTAAATTAGCTGGCAGCGGTATCTTTATAATAACATTATTACCATTAGAAGTTAATGATGAAATGCTGTAATCAATGACAAAAATGAAATTTTTGCCAGTTTTGATGGAATCAAGTTTTAAGTTTCCATCAGAAGTTGCTTCTGTAGTTACCAGTAAATCTACCTGCGCATTTGCCTTATTGAGCAAAAACAGGGTAAAAAAGGTAAAAAGCAAACTCTTAATCCAAAACCGATTTAATGTAAATCTGTTTTTCATAATAGCTAGTTTAGGGGTTATCTACAATGCTTAACGTAAAATGTTAATAATTATTCTGAAAATTATAAAACTAATTCAGGATGAATAGTACCAACTACTTGGTATTCTTCTAATTGTAGGGCCATTAATCGGGCTATATTTTTAGGTTTTTTGTACTTTTTTTTGGGTTTACTGGAATTTTTGGAATTTTTTAGTGTTAAAAAGAATCTATTCTTAGCTTTTAGGGCAATCCCTTACCTTTGCAACCCAAAAAACAAGAATAAAAAAGACAATTATGGCAATAATATCCCGCGAGAATATTGGCTTGCTCCACGACAAGCTTATTGTGAAGTTGAATAAGGAAGACTATTTTGGCAATTTTGAGAAAACACTCAAAACCTTTGCTAAAACTGCCAATATTCCCGGATTCCGAAAAGGAATGGTTCCTGCAGGATTGGTTAAGAAAATGCATGGCCCTAGTGTGTTTCAGGAGGAAGTTTTGAAAACAGTTGAAAAAGAAATGAACCAATACCTAAACAAGGAGCAATTGGACATTTTTGCACAACCTATTCCTTTAGAAAATGAAGGAACTAAACTGGATATGAATAATCCAGGTGAGGTTGATTTTGCTTTTGAAGTGGGTTTAAAACCTGTATTTGATGTGAACGCTTCTAATATTAAGGTTACCAAATACAATGTTATTGTAACCGATGAAATGTTGAATGAAGAGGTTGAAAGACTGCAAACACGCAATGGCAATATGACCGAACCAGAAACGGCTAGTTCTGATGACCATGTATTAAACGTTACTTTTACGGAATTAGACACTGATGGCAATATGTTAGAAGGCGGAATTAACAAAGCCAATAGTTTATTGGTTAAATATTTTGCACCTGCCTTTAGGTCTCAATTAATAGGTAAGAAAAAAGATGATGTTGTTGACGTTCATTTGGCTACTGCTTTTGAAGACAAAGAAAGAGAAGTAGTTTTGTCAGACCTAGGACTGAACAAAGACGAGGCTGGTAGTGCTGATAAGACTTTCAAAATGACCATCACCAAGATTGGTTTTGTAGAGAAAGCAGCTTTGGATGCTACTTTTTTTGCTACCGTTTATCCCAACAATGAAATCACTACTGAAGAAGATTTCCGCGCTGCAGTAAAAGCTGAAATTGAAACCCATTTTGCCCAACAAACCCGCAACCAGATTCATGACCAGATCTACCATCACTTGTTAGATCATACCCATATGGAATTCCCTGAAACCTTCTTAAAACGTTGGTTGCAGATTGGAGGTGACAAACCCAAAACTGCCGAAGAGGCAGAAGCTGACTATCCAGGTTTTGTAAACCAACTAAAATGGACCCTGATTAGCAGTAAGCTGGTCACTGATAACAAAATTGAAGTACTTCCTGAAGATATCCGTGAGTTTGCTAAAATGCAATTGTTCAGTTATATGGGTGGTCAGTTAGGCGCTTTGGGCGATAACCAACAGTGGGTAGATGACTATGCCAACCGCATGATGCAGGACAAAAAATTTGTGGAAGACAGCTACCATCGCATTAGCGCAGACAAACTGTTCAGCAGTCTTGAAACACAAGTTTCTGCAACAGACGAAGCCATTAGTATGGAGGCTTTTGCGGAGAAACTACAGCATCACCACCATTGATTTTAGTGAAGAGAGGAGGAAGAGAGTGAGGAGTGAGGAGTGAGGAATGAGGAGTGAGAAGTGAGGAGTGAAGAAGGAGTGAAGAGATAATAGATAAGAGTGAAGAGAGTAGGAAGAGAGTGAGGAGTGAGGAATGAGGAGTGAAGAAGAAGTGAAGAGATAATAGATAAGAGTGAAGAGAGGAGGAAGAGAGTGAGGAGTGAGGAGTGAGAAGTGAGGAATGAGGAGTCAAGCATAAAATTTAACCTGAAAAGGGGCGGTTTCTAGTAGATTGCCCCTTTTTTTGTCATTTATCGTAAAATGTGGGGAATTCAACTGACTGATTGTCGTTGAAATCAACTTTGCACAGTATTTGAAGCATCCCCGAGAAAAGAAAAGGCAAAACACTTATCTTCAAAGCGAAAACAGTCTCATATGAACCTAGGAAAAGAGTTTGAACAATATGCAGTAAAACACCGTGGCATTAGCAGTGCCACCCTGCACAATTACCAACAACACGGACTTCATGGTATTACCAACCTGACTCCCTATATTATTGAAGAACGTCCAATGAACGTGGCTAGTATGGACGTTTTTAGCCGTTTGATGATGGATAGGATTATTTTCTTGGGAGAAGGCATCAATGACTATGTGGCAAATATTGTTACCGCACAGTTATTGTTCTTAGAAAGCGTTGATAGGGGTAGGGATATTCAAATGTATATCAATAGCCCAGGGGGCAGTGTTTATGCAGGTTTGGGTATTTATGACACCATGCAGTTTATTAGTCCTGATGTTGCTACCATTTGTACTGGAATTGCCGCTAGCATGGGTGCAGTTTTACTTTGTGCAGGTGTAGAAGGTAAACGTACCGCATTAAAACATAGTCGCATCATGTTGCACCAACCAAGTGGTGCTATTGGTGGTCAGGCAACTGATATTGAAATCACTGCTCGTGAAATCAAAAAATTGAAGACAGAATTATATGAAGTAATTGCTGAACATACCCATAAATCTATCGAAGTGGTGGCTGCAGATTGCGACCGTGACTTTTGGATGAAAGCTATTGAAGCAAAGGAATATGGTTTGGTAGACGAAGTGCTTTTGACCAACCCTAGAAAACAACGCAAAGACTAATAACCAGTAAAATTTTAAATAATGATTCAATCAAAATATATTATCAACCCTTACCTGATGGAGGATGAGGAAGCGGATGAACCAAAAGAAGAAAAACAGGAGCCAATGGGTGGCGTCATGATGAAAAAAATGGAAAAGCTTTTCTTTGAAAGAAGGGCGGTGTATTTGTGGGGGGTGGTAGACGATAAATCTGCACGTGACATTGTGAGCAAATTATTGTTGTTAGACGCAGACAAACCTGGAGAAGAAATTAAGTTTTATATCAATAGCCCCGGAGGTGTTGTTACTAGTGGAATGGTTATGTATGATACCATGAAATTGATCAGCAGCCCTGTAACCACTATTTGTATGGGACTTGCCGCTAGTATGGGTTCTATTCTTTTAAGTGCTGGAACCAAGGGCAAAAGATGCATCTATCCCCATGGGGAAGTGATGATTCACCAACCAAGTTTGGGTGGTTATTTTCAAGCAACTTCTGCTGATATAGAAATTCAAGCCAATCAGATTAGAAAAACCAAAGAATTGGGTGCTAAAATCTTAGCCGAAAATTGCGGCAAAACCGTTGACCAAGTAATGGCCGATTTTGACCGAGATTATTGGATGGATGCTAAAGAAGCAGTTTCTTACGGCATAGTAGACCTGATTTTGGAAAAAATCTAAGCCATTCGGCTTTACAAATATTGAAATTATTTCATTTGTATTAGTTTTTGCCCGTAAAATGGGGAACTATGGTACATTTGCATACCCAAAGGCAACAAAAATCTAGGTTTTGTTGTCTATTGTATTGGGTCAAAACCTTATTATGGCTAAACAAGCGCAATTACATTGTTCCTTCTGCGGTAAAAGTCGCGACGAAGTGAAGATCCTGATTGCAGGACAAGAAGGGCATATCTGCGAGAATTGTGTAGAACATGCACAGGAAATTATTGTGCAAGAATTAAACCTGAAGAATGAAGGTGGCGTTGGTGGCAACAGCAATTTTAAATTGAGTGTTCGCAGACCCGCAGAGATTAAAAAATTCTTAGACGAATACGTAATTGGTCAAGACGATGCCAAAAAGGTACTGTCTGTTGCTGTTTACAATCATTTTAAAAGAATTGTTCAAAAACAACAACCAGATGATATTGAAATTGAAAAAAGCAATATCATCATGGTGGGTGAAACCGGAACTGGTAAAACCCTACTAGCTAAATCAATTGCTCGTTTATTAAATGTTCCTTTTGCCATTGTGGATGCAACCGTATTCACTGAAGCTGGTTATGTGGGTGAAGACGTGGAAAGTATGCTTACTCGTTTGTTACAAAACTGTAACTATGATGTTACTTCTGCCGAAAGGGGTATTGTGTACGTAGATGAAATAGATAAAATTGCACGCAAAGGAGATAATCCTTCCATTACCCGTGATGTAAGTGGTGAGGGAGTTCAACAGGGTTTATTAAAAATGTTAGAAGGCACGGAAGTGTTGGTGCCACCTCAAGGTGGACGCAAACACCCTGAGCAGAAAATGATAAAAGTTGACACCAAGAATATTTTGTTTATCTGCGGTGGGGCTTTTGATGGCATTGACAAAGTAATTGCTAGAAGAATTAATACAAATGCCATTGGATTTAGTGTAAATAAAGATGAACAGGAACACCAACGCAAAAATCTTTTGCAATTCATCAATGCCACTGACTTAAAATCCTTTGGCTTGATTCCTGAACTCTTAGGTCGCTTGCCAGTGGTTACCCATTTGAACCCTTTAGACAAAGAAACACTTAGAAGCATTCTCACCAAACCTAAGAATGCCTTATTGAAACAATACACGCGTTTGTTTGAACTGGAAGGAATTACGCTAACCATAGATGAAGCCGTATTAGACTTTATGGTTGATAAAGCACTAGAATATAAATTGGGCGCTCGTGGTTTAAGGAGTATTTGTGAAAGTATCTTAACGGATGCCATGTTTGAATTACCCGGAACTGAAACTACTGCCTTGAATATTACTTTAGACTACGCAGAAAGTATGTTTAACAAAAGCAAACTATCTGTTTTGAAAGTGGCATAGCAGAACACACATTTTTAGAAAACAGTGGGCATAAGTTCCCGCTGTTTTTTTTTGTGTCTACCCTAACTTGCATCTAGAATAATAGCAAAAAAAAAATAAACATGAACGAACTGATTGAACGCCTAGTTAAAGAAGCAAACCTTAGCCCAGAACAAGCTGGTCAGGCTGTAACTACTATTGCAGCCTTTGTAAAAGAGAAATTTCCAATGTTGGGTGGCGCAGTTGACCAGATTTTTTCTGCTGGCAATAAAGAAGACTAATTAAATGGGCAGTTTTACTGTAAAGGTACTGCCCTCTCCTTTTGCACTTTCCATTAAGAGAACACCACCTTGTTTTTGCAAAAGGTCTCTACATAGAATAAGACCAAATCCACTTCCTTTTTCTTGAAGCGTACCCGTTCTGGTAAAGTATTTCTGTGCATTTACTTTTTGCATGATTTCTTCACTCATCCCTATTCCAGAATCCATTATTCTTACATAAGAATAGCTATCATCCTGGGTAAATGAAATTTCAATTCTACCATCTAGAGGAGTGAATTTAATGGCATTGGTAATCAGATTACGAAATATAATTTTAATCATTTCTTTCTCTGCCAAAATGTTGGCGTCAGAAGAAGTGTTATTGATAAACTTGATTCTTTTACGCATCAAGGCTATCTTTTGTTCTAAGTGCATTCCATTCATCAGTTCATACACATTAATATCAGATTTTTCCAGTTCTTTTCCAGTAATCTGACTTTTTAACCAACCCAACAAATTGTCAAGTAATGCGGTAATATTAATGTATTGGGTTTCTAATTGTTCTAATAATGTCTTGGATTCTTCTTCTGTTAAAGCACCTTTATTTATAAGAGATAAGATAGTTTGGGTATTGGTAATAGGATTGCGAAGGTCATGAGAAATAATGGACAATAACTTATCTTTTGTCCTATTATCTTCTTCCAATAACTTGTTCTTAGAATAGATTTCTTTGTTCAATTTATCTAATGAAGCAGCATTTTCTTCAATGATGGCATTTTGTTTAATTAATCGTTGACTTAGGTATTTCTGCTTCCTATAACTCATGAAAGTAACAATAACCATCAACGCCAATACAACCAACATTAAACTACCTACTAGGATAATTAATAATTGATCATTGGCACGTTTGTTGGCTTTTTCCCTTTCGCTTTCTGCCGTTAGTTTTTGAGATTCTTTGGCCTTAACTATTTCAATAAAGTTACTGGCATATTGAGTTTCATTCTCATTTTTGGTAACCAATACACTGATTAAAGTATCCTGCCAAGCAGAGGTATGGGTAAGGTCATTTAAGAGCTGGTACTGTTCACGGATTAAGATAGCCGTCTTAGACATCAAATTGTAGGCACCCGATAAAACGGCACAGGCATAAGCCGATTTTGCCAATTCAATGGCTTCTGTATTTCTTTGTTGTAGGACCAGCATTTCTGCCAATTGTAGATTATTGGAGGCCATACCATAATGGTCATTCAATAACATATCAAGAGAAAGAGAATTCTGAAAATAAGCCCTAGCGGTAGCCGAATCATTCTTAACACTTGCTAATAAGCCTAGGTTATAAAAGGCCTTTTTTTGTCCGTAGACATATTTATCCTTTATGCTAATTTGAAGGGCTTCTTTTAGTATGGATTCGGCCTTGGAATAATTTTTTCTTTTTGTTTCAAATAGACCAATGCTATTCTTGATATTGACAATCTCTTTTTTATTGTCTATTCTAATAGATATTTCTAAAGACTCCAAACTAATGCGCATAGCCTCGTCTAACTTTCCCTCTTCAGCATAATAACCTGCCAACTGATTGTTGATCTTAACCAAGTTGATACTATCGTGATAAAGGCTACTATTAACTAAAGCCATCTGGTAAATCCCTTGGGCCCTTTTGGAAAAACCATTCTGTTGATAGATTCCTGCTTCTATAAAATATGCAGCAGATAATCCCTGATGGTATTGGAATTTAATAGAGAGATTTTTGGTAGAATCTAGTAATCTGAGTGCTTGTGGCACTTTTGACCGCTTCATAATAAAAGCGGCTTTATTCAGAGAATCAATAGTATGAAAAATGGTATCAGGGGTGGGGTCAAAATGCTGTCCTTTTTGGGCAAACAACAGACAGGGAATCAGTGCCAATAGGACCAGTAAATGTACCCGGCGGATTTTCATCAAAAAAATACTTAGCTGCTAAGATACTCAACTTTCAAATACAATGAACTCAAGTAGACAGCTTGAAGGAATTATACCCTTACTTCAAAATTTCCCGCGCTATTACCAATTTCTGTATTTCTGAAGTACCCTCCCCAATGGTACAAAGTTTTGCATCTCTATAATATTTCTCAACAGGAAAGTCTTTGGTATACCCATATCCACCAAAAATCTGCAACGCGTCATTGGCAATTTTAACCGCAGCTTCACTAGCTTGATACTTGGCCATGGCTCCTTCCTTGGTAACAGGAAGATGTCTTTGTTTTAGGTCACAACACTGAGCTATTAATAATTCAGCTGCTGTGATTTCCGTAGCCATATCGGCCAACTTAAAACTCACTCCTTGAAAGTTGGAAATGGGTTGTTCAAATTGATGGCGCTCTTGGGAATATTTT
>Ga0136644_10002281_pt1 | contig 14702 bp, 15 predicted proteins | sample C_130820_EF_Meta_FD_94780 | JGI IMG/M metagenome (GOLD analysis project Ga0136644, IMG submission 94780) | Freshwater microbial communities from Lake Croche, Canada to study carbon cycling - C_130820_EF_MetaG (v2) (version 2) | ecosystem: Environmental > Aquatic > Freshwater > Lake | place... | reverse complement strand
TGAAAAGTTGATAGGATTGTATAGTCAATCAAACAACTAAATAGCTTTTGGGAAGCATTTGGTAAAAACTGCCGACGGTGAACCAAAGAATATAAACTATTTTATGATAGAAAGACCAATAACCGACTGGTTGCCACTTACCAAAAAAGAGGTCGAAAAAAGAGGCTGGGATGATGTAGATGTAGTACTGATTTCGGGCGATGCCTACGTTGACCACCCCGCTTTTGGAACAGCGGTAATTGGGCGAATTATTGAAAGCGAAGGCTTTAGAATTGCAGTCGTTGCACAGCCAAATTGGCAAGACGATTTGCGTGATTTTAAGAAATTTGGTAAACCTAAATATTTCTTCGGCGTAACGGCAGGTTGCATGGACTCGATGGTGAATCATTATACTGCCAATAAACGTTTACGCTCTAACGACTCCTACACTCCGGGAGGTGAAGCAGGTTTCAGACCTGACTATGCTACCACTGTTTACTCCAAAATACTAAAGCAACTTTACCCCGATGTGCCAGTGCTAATCGGTGGAATTGAGGCTTCTTTGAGACGTGTTTCACATTATGATTATTGGAAAGATGAATTAATGCCTACAATTTTGGCCGATTCACAGGCCGATATGCTTGTTTATGGCATGGGCGAGCAGCCCTTGCGTGAAATGCTTAGTCGCTTGAAAAATGGTGAAACATTTAAACAGGTAAGAGATATTAATCAGATTGCTTATTTGCATGAATCTCACGACGATGTTCCTGACCATAAAGGTTGGAATTCGGTTGAAATTGCGAGCCACGAGGTTTGTTTGGTTGATAAACTTAAATATGCTTCCAATTTTAAAGTAGTTGAAGTAGAATCGAATAAATGGCAAGCAAATAGAATTTTACAGAAAGTAGGAGATAAAACACTAGTTATAAATCCGCCGTTCAAGACAATGAACGAGAAGGAAATTGACCAATCTTTTGATTTACCTTACACCCGTTTACCGCACCCTAAATACAAAAATCGTGGGCCAATTCCTGCCTATGATATGATCAAGTTTTCGATAAATATGCACCGTGGGTGTTTTGGTGGCTGCAGTTTCTGTACGATTTCTGCTCATCAAGGTAAATTTATTGCGTCCCGTTCCGAAACTTCAATAATGAAAGAAGTGGAAGAAATTGTAAAACACCCCGAGTTTAAAGGTTATATCTCAGACTTGGGCGGTCCTTCGGCCAATATGTATAAAATGAAAGGCAAAGATGAATCTATCTGTAATCGTTGCCAAGCTCCGAGTTGTATTCACCCGGTTATTTGCTCGAATCTTGATACTTCACACAAGCCAATTACCGAGATTTACCGAAAAGTAGATGCTCACCCTGAAATAAAAAAGGCCTTTGTAGGTTCGGGTGTGAGATATGATTTATTGGTTGATGATTTCAATAAAAATAACAAAGATGGCAATCACGACGAATACATGGAGCAGCTCGTAACTCGCCATGTTTCAGGACGTTTGAAAGTCGCTCCAGAGCATACATCAGATGATACGCTGCGTGTAATGCGTAAGCCATCGTTTAAATATTTCAAGAAATTCAAAGAAAAATACGACAAGATTCAAGACAAACATAATTTGAAGCAGCCTTTGATTCCGTACTTTATTTCTTCGCACCCAGGTTGTGAGGAGGCTGACATGGCCAATTTGGCTGCAGAAACTAAAGATTTGGGCTTTCAGTTGGAGCAAGTGCAAGACTTTACGCCAACACCCATGACCGTTGCCGAGGTGATTTATTATACAGGTGTGCACCCATATACGCTTCAACCCATCAAAACCGCCAAAACTCGTGAAGAAAAACTGGCTCAAAACCGATTCTTCTTTTGGTATAAACCCGAATTTAGAACTTGGATACGTAGTAGATTGCACAAACTCAATCGCCCCGATTTGGCTGATAGATTGCTTTCAAGCCCGAAGAAAAAAGAGCAAGATTCGGTGGCAGTCGGAAATATGAAGAAGAAAAAGAAGAAATGGTAGATAGAAATAAATAACAAGGCTATTTTTGATTAAACTTCATAATTATATGCTCGAAACCATTGAAATACAGAAGAAAATTCGTTTAAAAATGTCAGAAAATGACTTTCTTGAGAGAGAATTGAAGAATGAAGATGATTCCTCGGCACGATATGAGTTTTTAGATGGGTACATTAGAGATATGGGATACGCAACAGCAACGCATGAGCTTTTGGTTGGGAATTTTATTTATTTCCTCAATCACTTTTATCGAAAACTTGATTTCAAAATCTATGGAAGCAATCGTTTACTTTATGTTGAAGAATATAATCGTTATTTTTACCCTGACTTACAAATGGTTGAAGGGGAACCTGTTTACAGGGATTATAAAGAAACCATGAAGGCTACACTTAACCCTGCCTTGCTCGTAGAAGTTATTTCAGAATCAAGTGAAGAGTATGATCATGTGGAAAAATGGAATTGTTATCAGTCTATTCCATCTTTAAAACAATATGTGCTTGTATCTCAAAAAGAAAAAAAAGTGGAATCTTATAGAAGGGTGGAAGATGAATGGCTTTATGTGTCATTGTATGGAGATAATGCTACTCTAAAGGTCTTGGATTTTGAAATTACACTCTCTGATTTGTACGAAAAAGTTGTTTTTGAAAAATAATTAAAATTTATTGCTTCTGATAAATTCTTACATAATCAACTTCATAATTGATTAGCTTTGTTTCGGGCTTTGGTTCTCCGCCATTTTGGCCGCCAATTGCCAAATTTAGTAACAGAAAATGCGGTTGTAAAAAAGGGTTCTTCCCATCTGGATTAATCGTTTCTGAAAGCAAGGTCGAGTTGAGTAATTCATCATCTAAATAGAGATTTATCGTTTCAGGCGTCCAGTCCATTCGCCAAATATGAAATTGATTTACCCAATCTTTATTTTTATCTGTAAAATGTTTTAGACTCGTTTTTGAGTCGTCCCATTTGGCAACGTATTGTTTATCTGTTCCGTAGGCAACGTTAGCCAAGATTGTTGGCTCTGATTTTACTCTATAAAACTCCATTATATCAATTTCGCCATTCGATGGCCATTGGCCAGCATTTCCCAAAGTCCAAATAGCAGGCCACGAGCCGAGCGTTGTGTCGATTTTAGCTCTTATGAGAAATGTGCCAAATTGCCATTCTTGCAAACCTTTGGTTTGGATACTGGCCGAAGTAAAATTGATTTCTTTTCTATTTTTTCGCCAACTTGCATTATCCGCCTCGAAATTTGGGTTAGGAATTTGCACTCTTTTGCCTTCAATCAGCAAAACTCCATTTCGACAATTAACATTTTCTTCTTGATACCATTGCAATTCTTCGTTTCTTACAAAACCTTTTTCAAACCTCCAAAATTTAGGGTTTGGTTTGCCATTTTCATTAAATTCATCTTGCCAGACGAGTTTCATCCCTGCAATTGCTTTTGCTATGCTGAAATCGGGTAGTTGAGGGTTTGAACTTTGACCAAATAGCTTAGAAATACTTAGAATCAGAACAACTATTTTTTTCATAGAATAAATTAAAGGTTTACAAATGTAAGAAATTCTTTCACTTTCTATCTTTCAGCCTAAATTCATTGGGCGACATACCAACATATTTCTTAAACAACTTTGCAAAATAATTGGGGTATTCAAATGTTAGCAAAAATGCAATTTCAGAAATCGAATACGAAGTATGTAATAGGTATTTTTGAGCTTCATTGATGATGTTTTGGTGAACCAATTCAGTTGCCGACTTTCCTGCTACGGCCTTGCAAATCCGATTTAGATGTACGGGCGTAATATTAAGTTCATCGGCAAAATCAGGGATACTTTTTGGATATTCAGAGTGCTTGATATTATGCTGAAATTTACGAAAATGTATCATCATCAACGAATCCCCTTTCTGAGCCTCTACTTGTTTGTTGAGTCGATGCAGATAAATAAAAAACTGAGTAAGATATGCACGCAACATCAAGAAACGCTCAGAATTCTCTCTAAATAGTTCGGTTTCAATATTCGCCAGTAAATATTGAAGTCGGTCAAACGATATTTCTTCTTCATAACTATTCAAAATTCGGATGTCTTCATAAGTTTGCCAAATCGGATTTGATGTTTTAAAAATATCCTCCATAATGCTTTCAGAAAGCGTCAAGATATATCCTTGAACATCGGGTGAATAAACCAAACCATGCAGTTTTGTAGGAGGTATCAGCATAATGCACGGAGCAGAAAGTTCTTGCTCTTTGGTAGCTTCTTGAAACAAAAGCGAGCCTTTTTCTATAATAAATACTTGAAAAAGCTGCGTATGTATATGCGGTTTGATACTCCAATCGAATGTTTGGCTACGGGTGGCTATCAATTCTAAGAAAATATATTCAGACGAATAACGCCCATACTCATCACCATAAAGTCCATCAAAGTTGAGGATATTCTTTTCTTGCTTCATTAGTACAATGTTTGATTTTTATCTATAAAAGTAAAAATAGTTTCTTATTAATATCAATAATAGTCAAGAAATTTGCAGTAGAAATTACAATGTATCTTATACCTAGTTTGATTAAATATGAAAATTTCTATAATGGGCAACCTTTGTTGTTTGCTATTGGTAGTATTAAGCACTAACGCTCAAAGTAATCTTCAGTTTGATGCCTCAAAATTTGAAGTTCAAATCCAAGACTTCAACGGAAAAACTATCAAAGTTAGATCGTTTGAGAAATTAGTTTATGTAGCCAATCCTGTTGACCTTACACACCAAGTACTCAATATTTATATTCCTGAAGAATATTTTAATGGTGGATATATCAACGGTTTTACTGCCGAAACTGCTCCAATATTTTTCCCGAATAGAGTAGGTGGTTATTTGCCTGCTTTACCAGCCAAATTTATAAACACTTCACAAGGAGGTGGTATGGGCGGACCACCAAGTAATGCCGTAATCATGGCTCTATCGAAAGGCTATATTGTGGCTTCCGCTGGTGCAAGAGGACGAACCAATAAAAACGAAAAAGGAGAATTTACGGGAAAAGCCCCTGCTGGAATTGTTGATTTGAAAGCTGCAATTAGGTATTTGAAATTCAATGATAAATTCATGACTGGCGATGCCAATAAAATCATCTCAAATGGCACAAGTGCAGGCGGTGCGATGTCAACTTTATTAGGTGCATCAGGTAATCACCCCGATTATGAGCCTTATTTAAAATCTCTCGGTGCTGCCAATGCTACCGATGATATTTTTGCAGTATCGGCTTATTGCCCTATCACAAATCTTGAAAACGCAGATATGGCCTACGAATGGCAGTTAAATAAAATACATTCGTTTAACTTTAGAGGAAAATCGGGTGTTTTGGATGTCGAATCTATCAAAGTTTCAGATGATTTGAAGGCTAATTTCCCTAATTACCTCCATGGCTTAAATCTTAAAAATGAGGCAGGAAAAATGCTAAGTTTAGATACCGAAGGAAATGGAAATTTTAAAGAATTAGTAAATTCATATCTTGTTACTTCGGCACAAAAAGCTTTGAATGTAGGAACAGATTTATCAAAAAATAATGCTCTCGAAATTAAAGATGGTAAAGTGCTTTCAGTAGATTTTGATGCCTATATGCTTTATCTCGAACGTATGAAAACTCCTCCCGCATTTGATGCCCTTGATAATAAATCGTTTGAGAATAATCTCTTTGGAACTGCAAGCATCGAAAATCGACATTTTACAGAATATGCTGCTATGCACTCAAAAGACCCGAATACTAAGATGGCCGATAAACAGACAATTAAAATGATGAATCCAATGAGTTACGTTGGAGATAAACAAGCCAAAACTTCTAAATATTGGAGAATCCGTCATGGTGCAAAAGACAAAGATACGGGTTTTGCAGTTTCGATAATTTTAACAACAATGCTCAAAAACAAAGGCTATCAAGCCAATCTCGAATTGCCTTGGGATAAACCCCACAGTGGTGATTATGACCTTGATGAGTTATTTGCTTGGGCAGATGGAATTTGTAAATGAAATTTTAAGAAAGAGACAATAATCGAAGCATAGAAAAGTCATGCCTTGTTCTATGCAAACTATAGAAATATGAACAATATCACTTGGGAACTTGCCCATCTGGCTCACGTAGAACTACTTACGCCAAAACTCGACGAAAGTATTCGTTTTTTTACTGATATTCTGGGAATGTATGTTACAGAAACGGATAAAAATTCGGCATACCTTCGGGCGTATGACGATTACGAACATCATTCATTAAAACTAACTGCCCACAAACACAGCGGAATTGGGCATTTTGCGTGGAGAGCCAGAAGCCAAGAATCGCTCGAAGCACGAGTAAAAGCCATTGAAGCCACAGGTCTAGGTATTGGTTGGATTGACCACGAATGTGGCTACGGAAAAGCTTATCGTTTTCGCTATCCCGACGGTCATATCTGTGAGATTTATTTCGATACCAATAAATTCAAGGCTGAAGGCGAAATGCAATCAGCTTTGAAAAACACCAATAGCAAATATCCTGCACGGGGTGCAAATGTGCGTAGAATTGACCATCTAAACCTTTTGGCAAAAGATATTCGAGCATTCAGAGATTTTCAGTTTGGAGTTTTGGGTGGTCGAAATACCGAACGAATTGAGTTTGAAGATGGTCCAAAAGGCGTTTGGGTTTCGGTCAATAATAAATCGTATGATTTGGCGATTACCGAAGACCATAGCGGGCTAAACGGACGTTTACACCACCTTACCTATGCTACAAATAGTCGTGAAGAAATCCTGATTGCGGCAGATATTGCTTTAGAAAATGGTATTTTTATTGAAACAGGTCCTCATAAACATGCCATCCAGCAAACGTTTTTCTTGTATCTTTACGAACCAGGGGGTAATAGAATTGAAGTAGCCAATGCCTCTGCCAGACTTATTCTCGACCCCGATTATGAAACAGTTGTGTGGAATAGAGAAGAACGAATGAAAGGGCAAGCATGGGGACTAAAAACCGTAGAAAGTTTCCATACCAGAGGAAACCCAATGCCTGAGGAGCTTATTTAATTTTGGATTTTATATTAAATTAATCTGCATAAATCTGTGTTATGAAGTATTAGCGTCATCAGCGTGCCATTCATTGAACTCAGATTTTCACAGATAAAAAATTACGAGACATGAATAAATTATTAGTCATATCCGCTCATTCAGCCGATTTTGTTTGGCGAAGCGGAGGAGCAATCGCAAAAAGTGTTGAACAAGGAGCTGAAACGCTTGTAGTTTGTCTTTCTTTTGGAGAGAGAGGCGAGTCTGGCGAACTCTGGAAAGAAGACCCAAATCGAAGCGAGGAAAGTGTAAAAGTCATTCGTAAAGCACAAGCCCAACAAGCCGCTGATATTTTTGATACACCCATTCAGTTTTTAGATTGGGGTGATTATCCGATGCTGATTTCTGACGAAAGAATAGCACAATTAACTAAAATCATTGGCGATTTTGAACCAACCGTTATTCTAACCCATACTGCCAAAGACCCTTTCAACCCTGACCATCCGCTGGCGTACCAAGCCACCGAAAGAGCAAGATTGTTGAGTTGTGGTGCCGGCGTGGCCAGTGCATTCAAAAATATCGACCCGCCAGCCTGGTATTCTTTCGAGCCGCACCAACCCGAAATTTGCGATTTCAAACCTGATACTTATATTGATATTTCTTCAGTTTTCGATAAAAAGATTGCCGCCATGAATTGCATGGGAGCACAGAAGTATTTAGTAGAATACTACACAGAATTAGGTGGAAGAAGAGCCAACCACGCACGTAGAATTTCGGGTAAAAAAGAGGTAAAATTTGCCGAGGCTTTTCAAAGTCATTTACCAAGAGTTACAAATTCGATATTTTAGTTATTCGTTACTGGATATTTGTTATTTGGAAATTATTTTTTCGAATAAGCACTAACCAAATAAACCGTTCACCAAACCATGTATAAAGAATTATCTAAATTCTCAGCCGCTACCATTTGTGAAGCTTTGGGAAATAAAGGATATTTACCTTCGGCGATTAAGCCAATTTCCAAAAATATGAAAGTATGCGGGCCTGCCTACACCATACAAACCATGCCACGTGACAATGTTTTGTTGCACCGATCCTATGCTTACGCACAGGAAGGTGATGTTTTGATTGCCAATTGTTCGGGTTTTTATGAGGCTGGATATTGGGGCGATTTAATGAGTTTGGGAGCTAAAACAAAAGGTATAAACGGCTTAGTTATAGATGCTTGCGTGCGTGATGCTGATGATATTGAAGCGATGGGCTTTTCTGTTTTTTCGAGAGGTTTGTGTATTCGTGGTACTTCAAATCATGGTGATGGCACACTCAACGAACCGATAATTATTGGTGATGTTTTGATAAATCCAGGCGATATTATAGTTGGCGACCGTGATGGTGTTGTGGTAGTTCCACAAAAACAAATTGAAGAAACCATCGAAAAAGCAATGGCTCGTGAAGCGAAAGAGGAACGTACCCGTGCCGAACTCCGCAAAGGACGTGTGTCAATTGATATTTATGGTTGGAAAGAGAAATTTGGATGGTAAAACATTAATGATGAAGGTGTCAATGAATAAGGAAAAATTAAAAATAGCTATACTTGGTCTTGGTGAAGCAGGTAGTCATTTTGCGAATGATTTAGCGAATTTGGGTGTTGAAGTGACTGGCTATGACCCCAATCCGATTAGAAAATTAGACACATCTATTGTCATAAAAGATACTAATATTGAAGCTGTAAAAGGAGTCGATGTTATTTTCAGTGCAAATCTCTCATCGGTTTCGATACAAATTGTGGAAGAATTAGCGAGTGCTTTAACACCCAATCAGTTTTTCTGCGAAATGAATACTTCTGGCCCAGAAAAGAAGATCAAAATTGCCGAAATCTTAAAGCCTTCGGGTGTAAAAGTCATTGATTTGGCGATTATGGCTCCTGTTCCACCAAAAGGAATGATGACACCGTTATTGGCTTCGGGTGAATATGCAACTGAATTTTTTGATAAAATTAAGCCTTTAAATCTCAACCTAAAGATTTTGGAAAAAAGTCAAATCGGAGATGCCGCTACACGAAAACTACTCCGTTCGATTGTTTATAAAGGTATGGCAGCAGTAGTTTGCGAAGCGATGGAAGCGGGTGAAGCCTTTGGTAAGGAAACTTATATCAGAGGACAAATTAGTTCATTGATTGGTGGAAATGATGAAATAATCGACCGTTTTGTGGAGGGAAGTCGAACCCACGCAGTACGAAGAATGCAAGAAATGGAAGCTGTGATTGAAATGCTTGAAGCGAAGGATATTGAGCCAATCGTAACCAAAGGAACGAGAAATAACTTAGAAAAACTAAGCAAACTAAAGTGAAATTAATGAAAATTCCATTTTACCAAATTCGTGGTGGTTCATCAAAAGGGTTGTTTTTTAAAGCCGAAGATTTACCGCCAGAAGAACAAGAAAGAAATAAAATTTTACTGCAAGCAATGGAGGGTACAACCGAAGGTGACCCTCGACAAATTGATGGTTTGGGTGGAGCAACTTCTCTTACAAGTAAAGTAGCTATTATCAATAAATCAGAAAATCCTAATGCTGATTTAGACTATCATTTTGTTCAAGTAGTGGTCGGTATAGGCAAAGTTTCAACTGCTCAGACCTGTGGAAACATTTTAGCAGGAATTGTATATTTTGCCATCGAAACTGGTATGATTGAAGCAATGCACCCAACTACTTCTGCTAAAATAAACATTATGAATACAGGAGGAATCTGTGAAGTCGTTGTGCAAACACCTCATGAAGTTATTGAAACCAAAGGCAGTGCAAAAGTTGATGGCGTAGTTGGCACTGCAGCTCCAATTAGTTGTAATTATCTCGAAACCGTTGGCTCAACTTGCGGGTCATTACTTCCCACCGGTAATTCAAAGGATATTATCGAAGGAATCGAAGTTACGTGTATCGACAACGGTATGCCAATTGTCATCATGCGAGCATTTGATTTTGGACTTGTCGGTAGTGAAAGTAAAGAGGTTTTAGAAGCCAATGAGCCACTTAGACAAAAAATCGAGCAAATCAGATTAAAATCGGGCTTTATGATGAATTTGGGCGATGTAAAAGACCAAACTATTCCAAAAATGTGCTTGGTTTCGTCTCCCAAAAACGGTGGTACTATCAATACTCAAATGTTCATTCCTCACCTTGTCCATGAAGCAATTGGAGTTTTGGCAGCCGTTTCAGTGGCTACAGCTTGTGTAATTCCTGATACAATTTGCTTTGAATTTACGAATGATGATTTACGAATGACGAATCACCTCAACCCAGAAGGGTACGCACCTCGCTCAACTCAGCACTCAGAACTCAGTATAGAGCATCCTTCGGGTGAGTTTACAGTTAATTTAGAATATGAATTTGTTGAAAATCAAATTAACATTCTAAAATCAGGCGTGATGCGTACCGCTCGTATTTTAAGTAGGGGCGAGATTTATATTCCTGAATGATTCCTCACTTATAGGCTGTTTTATTTGATTTGTCTAAAAAAGCATGCAAATTGTCGATTCAGGTTTTTGAATTCGTTTAAATCTATTACATTTATAAAAATTAACCAAAAAATCTTATCGAAATGAAGAAAAAAAATATCATCAGTCTCTCAGTTGCATTTGCGTTTTTAGCACTATCAATCACTGGCATTTTATTATACGTCAAGCAAAAAGCCCATGCGGTTGAAATGACTCACACTATTTTTGGGTTAATTTTCGTGAGTTTTGCTGTTTTTCATATCGTTAATAACTGGTCTTCGATTACGGCTTATTCACAAGAACGCAAGAGTGGAAAGGTCCAAAAAGAATTAATTATTGTTGGAATTGCTTTTGTGGTGATTTTGGTAGCCGCGGCTACTGAATTATTAGAACCAGTTGCTGAAGCCGGAAGAATATTTGCAGAAAAAAGACCACCAAGAGCAGAGCAACTTACTTTCAATGAAGTTATAACCAACAAAAATGCTACAGGAGTGCCATTGAGTATTATGGTACAAAAAGCAAAGGATACTGAACTTCCAGTAGTAGCCGTTTGGGTCGAAGACTCAGTTCATAATTTTGTAGAAAACCTTTTTGTGCCTGCCAAAATAGCTGCAATGCCAGCCGATGAAGAAGAAGCTCGCGAAGGACATTTCGATATTGTTGATTTTAAAGCAGAAACTTTAAGCACTTGGTCGGGCAAAGCAAAAACCAAATCGCCAAATTTTGAACAAGAAACGCCTCATGAAAATTTCATACTGAAAACCAATACTTTAGCGAAAGGTCATTTTTTTGTGATTCTTGAGATAAAAAGCAAAGATAAAGTTGAGATTTATGAGGCCCTGATTAGCAAAGAAAATGGAGAAGTTTTTAAACTAAAATCAAAAGATAATATTTTGATAAAGAGTGCTTTGATAGAAATGTGATTTAGAAAAACTAAAAGAGATTCGAGAGAAAGGTTTTAAGATTAAAATCTTCCGACTTTACCTCGAATCTCAATTCTATTTTCCTTAATTTTGCCAATAAAATCTTTATATTATGGAACAAAAACTTCTTGATTCTATACCATCACTCGATTTGGCGGATTTTACTTCGGGAGATTCGGTAAAAAAAAATAAATTCGTTCAAGAGCTTGGTAGTGCCTTCAATACAATTGGTTTTGTTGCGTTAAAAAATCATGGTCTTTCAGACGAACTTCGTGAAAAACTTTACACAGCTGTTCAGAAATTCTTTTTCCAACCCGATGAACTAAAACAAAAATATGAGTTTTCGGAGCTTTTAGGGCAAAGGGGATATATTGGCAAAGGAAAAGAAACAGCCAAAGGTTTCACAAAACCTGATTTGAAGGAGTTTTTTCACGTCGGTCAGCCTGTAGCGGAAGGTCAAATGCCATCAAATATTTTTCCTGCCGAAATACCCGAATTTGAACAATTTACAATCGAAGTTTATAAGACCTTTGAAAACACAGGAAAGGTACTTTTGCGTGCAATTGCCTTGTATTTAGGTCTTTCAGAAGATTTCTTTGAGGAAAAAGTACATAATGGCGATAGCATTTTACGTGCCTTGCACTATTTTCCAATCGAAAATCCCGATGCTTTGCCCGAAGGTGCAGTACGTGCTGCTGCTCATGGAGATATAAATTTGATTACGCTTTTGATGGGAGCATCGGCTGATGGTTTGGAAGTTTTACGTTTAGATGGAAAGTGGATTGCCGTAACGGCACTGCCTGAGCAAATAGTTATCAATGTAGGCGATATGCTCGATCGTTTGACAAATCATAAATTGAAGTCAACGATTCACCGAGTGGTAAATCCACCTCGCGAAAAAATGAAAACTTCACGTTTCTCAATTCCATTTTTCATGCACCCACGCGGTGAAATGGATTTGGCTTGCTTGGAATCTTGCATTGATGCTGAAAATCCACGCCACTATGAAAATTTGACAGCAGGTGAGTTTTTAGCAGAGCGTTTAAGAGAATTAGGCTTTAAAAAATAGACCTTTCTTCGGCTTTGGACAGTCAGCTTTCGGAGAAAAAGTTTATGCAGGATGTTGAAGATAAAAGTAAGAAATACAATAATCAAAAGCTAACAGCCGAATGCTGAAAGCCGACAGATAATATGGTCAAAACTCGTCAGATTCGTTATATCATTTTCTTGAAAGACGTGCTGATACTTGCCCTCACATGTTTTGGTGGGCCGCAAGTACATCTGACGATGTTTTTGGATAGGCTCGTAAAAAAGCATAATTATATTTCTGAAGCCGAAATTTTCGAACTTCAAGCACTTTGTCAAGTACTTCCAGGGCCAACTTCTACCCAAACCATCACCGCAATAGGCTTTCGTCTGGGTGGAGCTGGCTTGGCATATCTTACGCTCTTAGTTTGGATTTTACCAGGAACATTATTGATGACTTTGGCCGCTCTTGGGGTAACTTATGTCGAAAAAGACCAACTTACAAATCTCACTCGGTTCATCAAACCAATAGGAGTTTCTTTTATCATTTTTGCAGCTTTTTCAATTGGAGTCAAAGTAATTATAACCAAAACGAGTATCTTATTAATGCTCTTGGCTGCAATTGCGGCCTTCGTATTTCCTTCACCTTACATAACGCCTATTTGGATTTTATTGGGAGGTTTGGCCACTTCATTTAAGTTTGGTGAGCAAGAAAAAATGAAAAAACAGCCTATCAAGGTCGAATGGGCCAATTTTTTTCTTTGGTTGAGTGTGTTTATGCTTTCAGTAGCTTTGGGTAAAATTACCAATAATTTGCCTATTCGACTTTTTGAAAATTTTTATCGAAATGGGAGTTTATCATTTGGTGGAGGACATATTTTGAAGCCACTTTTATACAACGAATTTGTTGAATTTAAGCATTATTTATCTGCCGATGAGTTTTTGTCGGGCGTTGCTATGGTTGAAGTTGCTCCTGGGCCTGTTTTTTCGATTTCGGCTTTTGTTGGAGCTTTGTCCATGCGTGAGTGGGGGACAAGCGGTGAAGTTTTAGGAAGTATAGTTGCATCACTTGGGATTTTTCTCCCTGGTACATTCCTAATATTCTTTGTGATACGATTTTGGAACGAACTCAAAAAATACCGTGGAATCAGAGCCTCACTCGAAGGTATCAATGCAGCCAGTACGGGTCTTACGGCAGCAGCAGCCTTATCGCTCTACCGACCAATGGCTTCCGATTTAGCTGCTGATTTAACAATTGTTCTTACACTTATATTGCTTCAAACTCGTCTTGTTCCAACGTATATTATCATTTTTATCGGTTTACTTTTGGGTTGGGTGATAATTTGAAATTGCAAAAAAAACAGTATAAATTTGAATAAATTGTTCAATTATGGCTATATTTATTTAATAAATAAAGTATGAAAATGGACACGAAAAATACTTATACTGAGACTAATGGAGTTAGGTTTGCAAAGATGATGCTCAAAAGCAAACATCAAATGCAAGAAGAAGCACTTTTGGAATATAAAAATAATCCTGCAATTAAAGAAGCGGTAGCAAGATTAAAAAAGAGAAATGAAGAAAGAGGAACTCCTGTCATCTGAATTTGATAAATAGCTAAAATATGACTACGAATATGGCGGAGGAATATTTAATTCGTATGTTTTTCAGACCAATACTCGAATCATTTACGAGGTAATATTTAAACCAAGTGGCTATATTTTTCAAGAAAATGTTAGCTTTCATTATGATACTTACGAATTTTCCATACTAGCTAGGGATAATCCTACTGGCTAAAATCCACCTTTAGACAAGTTAATTCCCAATACAATTGCGAGTATATTTACTGATTTCTTTAAAAAAAGAGAAAGGATAGTTGTTTATATTTGCGAAACAAGTGATTTCAGGGCAATGGCTCGAAACCGAAAGTTCAACCAGTGGTTTGATTGGTACAAAGGAACAGCATTTGTAAAAATTGATATGCAAATAGGACAAGACCAAAGTGGTGAAACTTATTTTACTTCTATGATTGTTAGAGCCGACAACCCTTTTATTGGCGATGTAGTGATAGCATTTCGTAACCTAATTGACGCTAATCGGAAATGAAAATTACTCTAATTTTTTAATCTATTAACTGTGAAGATTCATGAAATACATTCTCTTTAACAACAATTAACAATCTTTTCTTCACTCTCCTTTCAAAGATTTGCCGTAAATTGCGTTATTATTTGTGGAACGAATCTCCAGATTCGTTTG